>Ga0157370_10000033_pt1 | contig 138137 bp, 109 predicted proteins | sample C35metaG_FD_113463 | JGI IMG/M metagenome (GOLD analysis project Ga0157370, IMG submission 113463) | Corn rhizosphere microbial communities from Kellogg Biological Station, Michigan, USA - C3-5 metaG | ecosystem: Host-associated > Plants > Roots > Rhizosphere > Soil | place: USA: Michigan...
GGCGGCTGCGGCCTTGGCGTGCAGCGCCTTCGCGTCGACTCCGGTCACATGCAGCGTGTCGAAAAAGTCGCCACCGACGGCAACGCCAGCCTTGCCGAGCGCACCGGCGAGGATCGCGGTGAGACGATGCGTGCGGCGGGCGATGCGGACGAGGCCTTCCGGACCGTGGTACACGGCATACATGCTGGCCATGACGGCAAGCAGCACCTGCGCGGTACAGATGTTGGACGTGGCCTTTTCGCGGCGAATGTGCTGCTCGCGGGTCTGCAGGGTGAGGCGGTACGCCGGCTTGCCCTCGGTGTCGACAGAGACGCCGATCAGGCGACCCGGCATCGAGCGCTTGTACGCATCGCGGCAGGCGAGGTAAGCGGCGTGCGGGCCACCGAAGCCATACGGCACGCCGAAGCGCTGCGTGTTGCCGACGACGATGTCCGCACCCCAGCTGCCCGGCGAAGCGATCAGCGTGAGGGCGAGCAGGTCGGTGGCGACGCAGACGATGGCACCGCGCGCGTGGGTCGCGTCGGCGAGCGCCTTGTAATCGTTGATGCGACCGAAGGTGTTCGGGTACTGCAGCAGCACGCCGAAGCTGTCGACCGTCGTACCTTCGCTGTCGTCACCGACGTGCAGCTCGATGCCGATGCCGTCGGCACGCGTGCGCAGCACTTCGAGGGTCTGCGGATGGACGCCCTTCGAGACGAAGAAGACGTTCGACTTCGACTTGGCCGAGCGCTTGGCCAGCGTCATCGCTTCGGCCGCGGCGGTGGCCTCGTCGAGCAGCGACGCGTTCGAGATGTCCATGCCGGTCAGGTCGGTGACCATGGTCTGGAAGTTGATCAGCGCCTCCATGCGGCCCTGCGAGATCTCCGCCTGGTACGGCGTATAGGCCGTGTACCACGCCGGGTTCTCGAGCACGTTGCGCAGGATGACGTTCGGCGTGAGCGTGCCGTAGTAGCCCTGGCCGATGAAGCTGCGGAAGACGGTGTTGCGGTCGGCGATCGCGCGGATCTTGGCCAGCGCCTCTTCCTCGGTCACCGCTGCGGGCAGCGACAGCGGGGCGGGCGACTTGATCGAGCCGGGGACGATGGCGTCCGTCAGCGCATCGAGGTCGGCGTGGCCGACCACGGCGAGCATCTCGGCGATCTCGGCGTCATTCGGGCCGATGTGGCGCTCGATGAACGCGCCATGGTTCTCGAGCTCGCGCAGCGAAGGAGAGTTTTTCTGGCTCATGACTTTGGAGGCATCCGAAAGAACGTGCCGTGCCGGCACGTGGGGCGCCCCTCTGTCCTTTTGCCTGAGAGTTTGGAGGCGGATGGCCTCTTGCACCTTCGGCGCCGGATCTAACCGGTCTCTCCAGAGTGATGAAGCACGTCGGTGGTCATGGGAGCCTGAGCGATTACGGGCGTTGCGCCTTCGGCAGCGGGTCCTTCCGCTTCTCCCACCGGGTGTTGCTGGGCACGATTATACAGAGGCGGGGCCGAAGATGACGGTTTTCGCTTGCACCCGGCCATCCCGTCAATCAGGCTTATCCGGCACCCATCGATGCGGAATCCCGAACAATGCACAAGGCCGGGCTGATCGAACTTCAGGCGGTACTGGCGGTGGCCAGCCACCAGAACTTCCGACGGGCCGCCGTGGCCTTGGGCATGTCCCCGTCGGCGCTGAGCCACGCGGTCGCGGCCCTGGAGCAACGCATGGGCGTCCGCCTGTTCAACCGGACGACCCGCAGCGTGTCGTTGTCCGAAGCCGGGGAGCAGTTCGTGGCACGGGTGCGCCCGGCACTGGGCGAGATATCCGCCGCGATGGAGGCCGCGAACGCCTTCCGGGACAGCCCGACCGGGACGCTGCGGATCAGTGCGGCGGAAGGCGGCGCGGCCATGATCCTCGAGCCGGTCATCCTCGAGTACCTGCGCCGCTATCCGGAGATGCGCCTCGACCTCAATACCGAGGGACGATTCATCGACATCGCGGCGGAGGGTTTCGATGCGGGTCTTCGTCTGGCTGACGACGTGCCGCAGGATATGGTCGCCGTGCGCTGCTCGGACAAGCTGCGGCTGATCGTGGTCGGCTCACCGGCGTACTTCAAAACCCACGGCAAGCCGAAGGTTCCGGACGACCTCACGAAGCACGTCTGCATCCGGGGCCGCCTGCCGAGCGGGACGATCTACCGCTGGGAGTTCGAGAAGCGCGGCGAGCAGCGGCGTATCGAGGTTGACGGTCCGCTTGGCCTGGACAATCACAATCTGATGGTTGCGGCCGCCGTCGACGGCTTCGGCCTGGCGTGGACGTGGAGCAATGGCCCGGGCGTTCCCGAGCATCTCGCCGCTGGCCATCTGGTAAGTGTTCTCGACGACTGGAGCCCCGGCTTCCCTGGTCTCGCGGTGTACTACCCCGCGCACCGGCATATGTCCGCTGGCCTCCGTGCCTTCATCGATCTGGTGCGTGAGCGCACGGAGTGAATTCCTGACTGAACAAACGCAATGCTCGGTCCCTCGGGGCGTCCTGGCCTTTCCGGTAGCGGTGTTGTGGTGGATGCTGTGGCGCTGCGCGACGCGTCGCTGGCGACGGACGCCCTGACGCCGGCGCTTAGAAGAAGACGGCTGGACTAAGGCCGAAACGCTCCGATAACCCGCGAATGTGAGTCACCGTGAGATCGCGCTTGCCGGCGAGAATTTCGGAGACCACGCTTTGTGTGCCGATCTCTGGCAGTTGATTCTGCCGGAGATCGTGCTGTTCCATCAAAAAGCGAAGGAGGTCGACGCCGTGTACATCGGCCTGGCGATAATTTCGCTGGTCATAGGCGTAGATGAGGTCTGCCAGAACCGCGAACAACGAATGGCTGGCGTGTTTTTCGTCCATGGCACCGATATCAACGAGCGCATCGGCGAGCGCGACGACTTCTTCATAGTCTTTGTCGTTGGCTATATGACGCATGCCTGACATCTTCTGGAACGCTTCCCAGCCTTTTTGCACCGAGGCGAGCGAGTGTCTTGCCTTTATTTTTTTCGTAGCGCGCATTGCACTCTTCCGTAAGTCACGATTCGAAGAGTATCGCAAATTGCGATATGGTCAACGAGACGCGCTACCCACGCTATCGTGTGGGTGTGCAGCTCGGTGGTTACCCGGTTGCTTGTCCGCGGACCCCGCCAAGAATCAGGTCGATGCCCGCCAGAAAATCCGCGCGATCGTCATGCTCACGCAGAGGCCCCGCCATGCTCCGCACAAACGGAAAGGCCTCTTCGTCGAGCTCGGACCAAGTCGCAGCGACACTCGACAGGAAGGCCAGGCGATCCGTCCCCAGCGTCCTGCCGACATGCGCGTTGGCCGCATTCTGTCCCGCCACGCCGAGGATGTAACTCAGCAATGCCGACATCGTCGGCCACTGCCTCTCGGCCGGAACGTCAAGCGCGCAGAGGGCCTGGCCGAGTCCTTCGAGTATGCGAACGGCAGGCAGCTGCCCGGGCGCGCGCGTGAGCGCGGAGCCCACCCATGGATGCGCGTCGATGGCGTCGAAGAGCCCGAGAGCCAGCGCGCGGATGTCGGTTTCCGGCGACTCGCCAGCCACTGCGATAGTCATCGTCCGGCCGACGATCGCGTCGCACGTGGCTGTCAGCAACTCGCCTTTATTGGCAACGTGCCAGTAGATCGCGCCCGGGCCCGTGGCGAGCCGCCCCGCCAGAGCGCGAAACGTCAAACCGCTCTCACCCTCGGCGTCGAGGAGTTCGATAGCCACGTCGACGATGCGGTCCCGGGAGAGGGAGTCTTCACGGCGCGGGGCGGGGGCAGCTTTCTTGACCATGAGCCATCTTGACATGGATGGAACGTCGTTCCAAGATGATTGGAACGATGTTCCATAAATCCGCCCGCAAGGTCTTCCCCCAATGCATACCCCCATAGCGATCGTTGGTGCCGGTCTTGGCGGCTTGATGCTGGCGCGCGTTCTCCACGTCCATGGCATCGCGTCGACGGTGTTCGAGGCAGAGGCCTCGGCGACGGCACGTACGCAGGGTGGCATGCTCGACATCCACGAACGCGATGGGCAGCGGGCAATCAGGGCGGCAGGTCTCTTCGATGCCTTTCAGGCGCTCGTTCACCCTGGCGGTCAGCAAACGCGCGTGCTCGACGCGGACGGTCGCGTCCTGTTCGACGAGCCGGATGACGGCACCGGTGGCCGCCCGGAAGTGCCTCGTGGCGAGCTTCGCCGCATGCTGATCGAGTCGCTGCCGGCTGGCGTCATTCAGTGGGGGCGCAAGCTTGTCAGTGCATCGCCAGCGGGAGGTGCGCAGCATCGCCTGACCTTCGTCGACGGATCGAGTGTGACGGCCGACCTTCTCGTCGGTGCCGACGGCGCATGGTCGAAGGTGCGTTCGTTGCTGTCGGATGCCAGGCCGGCCTACGTGGGCATGTCGTATGTCGAGACCTACCTCTACGAAAGCGACGAGCGCCACAAGGCGGCAGCGGATGCGGTTGGTGGCGGCGCCATGTTTGCCGCGATGCCTGGCAAAGGCATCCTTGCGCACCGGGAGCCGGATGGCGCGCTTCATACCTATGTGGCGCTCAGGCGATCCGAAGCCTGGATGGCCGAGATCGACGTCTCCGATCCGGCGGCAGCAAGGGCTCGCGTGGCCCTGGAATTCGACGGCTGGGCATCGGGGCTCACCGCGCTGATTACCGATGGTGAAACGCCGCCCGTCCTCCGCATCATCCATGCCTTACCGGGCGATCATCGTTGGGATCGCGTTCCCGGGGTGACCTTGCTCGGCGACGCCGCCCACCTGATGGCGCCCTCGGGTGAGGGCGCCAATCTGGCGATGTGGGATGGCGCGGAACTGGCCCAGGCCATCGTGGCTCATCCCGGCGACATCGAAGCGGCGCTTGCCGCATACGAGGCGACGCTGTTTCCACGCAGTGCCTCGGCGGCGGCGGACGCGGACGAACTCCTCGACATCTGTTTCGGCGAGCGTGCACCGCACAGCCTCGTCGAGATGTTTACGCAGAGCCCGTCCGCGACCTGATTACGTCGCGGGATTGGTGTTCACCAAGGATCCGGACCTTCCTTGCTGGTGAACGCGCCCGTCGGGCCATCGTCGGGAAGCAGCGCGACTCGCACGGCTTCCTGCGCGCCCTCGGCCACGGTCTGGTGACCACTGTTGCCGTTGAGGTCCGTCGCGGTGTAACCGGGATTGACCACGTTGACCTTGATCCCCGTGTCCTTGAGTTCATCGGCAAGGATCACGGTGAACATGTTCAGCGCGGCTTTCGACGCGTTGTAGCCGATCAGCTTGACCGCGGCATAGTCCCACGTCGGATCGGCATTCAGCGCGATGGAGCCGAGGCCGCTGGAGATGTTGACGATGCGTCCCGAGGCGGACTCCTTCACCAGCGGCAACAGAGCCTGGGTGACTTCCACCGTCCCGAAGAAATTCGTCTCGAAAGTGGTGCGCACGGCGTCCATCGTCGCAATGCTGGTGTTGCCGTCGCCTTGCACGGCGACGCCAGCATTGTTCACGAGGACGTCCAGACGGCCCTCGTTGGCTTCGATATCCGCCGCGGCGGCTTTGATCGATGCCGGACTGCCGAGATCGAGCGAGACGAAGCGGACATCGATGCCTTCGTCGCTGAGCGTTTTGGCGGCCTGCTGGCCTCGGCCGGTGTCACGGGCGCCGAGCAGGATGCGATGGCCGGCCTTGCCGAGCTGGCGGGCGATTTCGAGACCGATACCCTTGTTGGCACCGGTGATGAGGGAGATGCGTCGATCGGTATTGCTCATGGCGTTTCCTTCTGGATTAGGTGGCGGATGGCGCTATGAGTTAATTTATGAATCATCCTTCGGTTTTTACATTCGCATATGGCCGTCGTCCCTTCAGACCCCCTCAAGCCGCGTAAAACCCCGCGTCAGGCCCGCTCGACCGCGACGGTGGCGGCGATTTTCGAGGCGACGTTTCAGGTTTTGCTGTCCGACGGCCTCGTCAAGCTGACCACTACGCGGGTGGCCGAGCGGGCAGGGGTGTCGGTGGGCACGATGTACCAGTACTTCCCGCACAAGGAGGCGCTGCTGTACGCGGTGCTGGAGCAGTACCTCTACGAGGTGGTGATCGCGACCGAAGAGGCCTGCGTCCGGCTCGAAGGTGCGCGGCTGGGTGAGATGGCCGATGGGCTGGTGCATGCCTATCTCGAAGCGAAGCTACGCCACATGCCCGGTTCGCGTGTGCTGTATACGGTGGCTGCCGAACTCGACACCGATGACCTGATCGACGACATCGTCCGCCGCGCCGACCAGGCGATCAAGCGGCTGCTTGCCAGCGCGGCCGACGCCCACTTCGACGACCTGCCGACGGTGACGTTTGCCGTGCGTACGATTCTCGTAGGAACGGTACGCGAAGTGCTGGAGAAGGAAGCGCCGGTGTCTTCGCTGGCGATGCTGAGGGCGCAGCTGCCGATCATGTGCCGCGCCTATCTGATGGCGGTATCCAGGAGAGCCTGATATGACGATGAGCGATGCGGAACTCGAAAGCTGGGCGACGGCATACATCGAGGGTGTGCAGGACCCTTCGCGATTTCAGAAGGATCACCCTCTGTGGTGGTCGATCGAACGATTCCACGACACAGACACGCCTGGCGATGACATATGGAACGTCATTCTGCACATTCTGGCGAAATCGCCTCCCAAGGAGGTTCTGGGGATGCTCGCCGCCGGTCCTTTGGAGGACCTGATCCACTATCGCGGGGCGGACTTCATCGACCGCATCGAGATACGGGCGCGGCAGGACCCAGCGTTTCGTGAGTTGCTGAATGGTGTATGGGAAAGCAGTTCGCCTGACGTATGGGCCCGGGTAGAACGCGCCTGTGCGCGGACGATGTTCTGAGCGGCTAGTGCGCGACAGCCAGCTTCACGGCATCGAGAACGTCAGGCAGCGCGTGCTTTACGCGTCATCGCACAACCATGCGCGGCGGCAAGCTCCGCAATGGCCTGCTCATCGCCATTTTTCAAGTCTCGGCGATCGATGAACCAGGCAGCATTTTTTGAAACGTAGAAGAAAATAGTTCGCTTGGTCGTCCGGACTCGCACGATGGCCGGCCACTTGATCTGCGTAGTAAACGACCTGTTGTTGCATACGAGGCCCTCGGCATCCAGTTCGAACTGAAGCGGGCCGGCTTTCCTGGAGAGTCGGACGGCCTTCCACGCCTGGTAGGCGAAGAGGATCGGCAGCATGATGGCGACCCATGCAAAGCCGCCTGCTGCGGCGATGCCCCAGTGCGACGGTTGGTGGAACGCGAATGTCATGACGCCAGCGAGTGCCGCGATATTGATATACCCGGACGCTCCAGAAAACCAGAGCTGCACCATGACGAGAAATGTGCGTGAGAATGTCCGGGTGGCATTGATGGTGACGCGTTCGGACTGGTTTTCGTCCAAATTCCTTTCCATGGATCCCCTTGACGCTGTGTAAGACCGTGGGCCGAGTCTTCGTGCCGGCACCCTTCGTGTCAAGAGCTGGGTGGATGGTAAAAAAAAGAAAGCCGACGGGACGTTGGTCCCGGCGGCCTTCGGGTAAAACGGCAAACGTATCCCGCTTACTTCAGATCGAAGCGATCCAGATTCATCACCTTGGTCCATGCCGCCACGAAGTCCTTCACGAACTTCGCCTGCGCATCTTCCGTCGCATACACCTCGGCAATCGCACGCAACTGCGCATGCGAGCCGAAGATCAGGTCGACACGCGTACCGGTGAACTTGCGCTCGCCCGACTTGCGATCGACGCCTTCAAACACATCCTGTGCCGATGACATCGCTCTCCATTCCGTACCCATGTCGAGCAGGTTGCGGAAGAAGTCGTTCGTGAGCGTGCCCGGCCTGGACGTGAACTCGCCATGCTTGTCGTTACCTGAGCGCACACCCAGCGCGCGAAGGCCACCGACCAGCACGGTCATCTCCGGCGCGGTCAAGGTCAGCAACTGGGCCTTGTCGATCAGAAGGGCTTCGGCGGGTACACGCCACTTGCGCTTGAGGTAATTGCGGAAGCCATCGGCCTTCGGCTCGAGCGCGCCCACGGATTCGACATCCGTCTGGTCCTGTGTGGCATCGCCACGACCGGGGGAGAAGGGCACGGTTACGGCGTGACCCGCATCCTTCGCGGCCTTTTCGATGCCGGCGTTACCCGCCAGCACGATGAGATCGGCGATGGAGACTTTCTTGCCTGCGGCATCCGAGTCCTTCTTGATGCCTTCGAGGACGTTCAGCACCTTGGCGAGCTGTTCGGGTTGGTTGGCTTCCCAGTCCTTCTGCGGTGCCAGGCGAATGCGCGCGCCGTTAGCGCCGCCGCGTTTGTCGGAGCCGCGGAAGGTGGACGCGGAAGCCCAGGCCGTGGTGACCAGTTCGGCAACGGTCAGACCCGACGCAAGGATCTTCTCCTTCAGTGCGCCCAGGTCGGACTCGCCGATGAGCGGGTGATCGACCGCCGGAATCGGATCCTGCCAGTCGAGCACCTCGGCCGGCACTTCCGGCCCCAGGTAACGGGCGCGGGGTCCCATATCACGGTGTGTCAGCTTGAACCAGGCGCGGGCGAACGCGTCGGCGAACTGGTCCGGATTTTCCAGGAAACGGCGGGAGATCTTTTCGTAAGCCGGGTCCACGCGCAGCGAGAGGTCGGTGGTCAGCATCGTCGGGCGCTGCTTCTTCGACGGATCGAAGGCATGCGGGATGGTCTCCTCGGCATCCTTCGCGATCCACTGATGGGCGCCGGCCGGGCTCTTCGTCAGCTCCCACTCGTGACCGAACAGGTTCTCGAAAAAGCCGTTGCCCCACTTGGTCGGGGTGCTGGTCCAGGTGACCTCGAGGCCGCTGGTGATGGTATCCGCGCCCTTGCCGCTGCCGAAGCTGCTCTTCCAGCCGAAGCCCTGATTTTCAATGTCGGAACCTTCCGGCTCGGGACCGACGTTATCGGCCGGGCCGGCGCCGTGCGTCTTGCCGAAGGTGTGACCGCCAGCGATCAGCGCGACGGTCTCCTCGTCGTTCATGGCCATGCGGCCGAAGGTTTCGCGGATGTCGTGCGCAGCCGCGGCCGGATCGGGATTGCCGTCCGGACCTTCCGGGTTCACGTAGATGAGGCCCATCTGCACCGCGCTGAGCGGGCTCTCAAGGTTGCGGCCGCCATCGGTGCGGCTCTGTTCTTCACCGTGCTTCTCGGCGTCGGCGACCAGGACGCCGCCATCGTCGTCCTTACCCGCGGCACCCTTGCCGTAGCGGACGTCGCCACCCAGCCAGGTTTTCTCGTTACCCCAGTACACGTCCTGGTCGGGTTCCCAGGTGTCTTCGCGGCCGCCGGCATAGCCGAAGGTCTTGAAGCCCATGCTCTCCAGAGCGACGTTTCCGGTCAGGATGTAGAGATCCGCCCAGGAAATCTTCTGGCCATACTTCTGCTTGATCGGCCACAGCAGACGGCGCGCCTTGTCCAGGCTGACGTTATCGGGCCAGCTGTTCAGCGGCGCAAAACGCTGCTGACCGCGACCGCCGCCGCCACGGCCGTCGCCGACGCGGTAGGTACCGGCGCTGTGCCAGGCCATGCGGATGAACAAGCCGCCGTAATGACCGAAGTCGGCGGGCCACCAGTCCTGCGAGTCGGTCATCAGCTTGGTCAGGTCGGCCTTGACCGCCGCCAGATCGAGGCTCTTGAACGCTTCGGCGTAATTGAACTGCTCACCCAGGGGATTGGACTTGTTCGAATGCTGGGCCAGCAGGTCGACACGTAATTGTTTGGGCCACCAATCGCGATTGGTCGTACCGCCGCCGGCGGTATGGTTGAACGGGCACTTGGCTTCATTGGTCATGCGCTCTTTCTCCTTGGGACAGGTCCCAAATGCTGGCGTTACGGGGTGTCAGGCTTGCACGGAGTTCCGACGCGGAGCGCCGGAGGGACAACGATGTTGGGCAGCGTGACTGCCGGAGGGTCGACCAGAGCATCGTTGGCCCGCATGCAAAGGGCACTGGATGCAACAAGTGGGGCGCGTTGGCTGGTAGGCATGACGCGAACCTGTGGAAGACCTCGTCGGAGTGTACGCTTGGCCGTGATGCGTTCGGAAACTGATTGAATCTATCGAACCCATAGAGTCGGACTATCGTCATTCTGCTGCGGGGCATAAGAGTGGACTACGAAGGCACAGAAAAGATTGTCGCAGGTGATCCTGTCAGTTTCGGGGGCGGTTTCGCTGCGCGTTCCCGGCAAGGGGAGCACGGCGCCGGTAGGAACCCTCGACGAGGTGCCCGACGAGGTGTCGCGTCTAGTGGTCCGACCCATAGGAGCGCGCCATGATTGTCTTTGTGTTGACGCTAGAGGGCTGGGATCGCTGGCGCCATGTGGCAGCGGGCCATGCTTCGATATGGCTCAACGGCGGTGTCGCCGATCCGGCGGAGGTGTCGGAGCTTCGGCGTCAGGGCCTCGATCTGACGATCATGACGCGTCGACTCGATCCGCTAGACGGAGCCGGAATTGATGACGAGCTGGTCACCATTCGAGAGCACTTTCCTGGGCACGTTTTGTTTATCGAGCGGAGTGAATCATAGAAGTCGCTACGCATCCCATGCGAGGTGCCTACGAGCTACTTGCGGAGGTTCGGTTCGTTCGGATTCGATCTGCGATTACCGCGCCGGGTATCGCACCCAACAGACAAAGCGGCGCGGCCCACTGATCGAGTCCCCACGCTTTCGCCACGTGGACTCCCGCTTCGCGAAGTCCGGCGGGAACGAAGATGATGATGCCGGCTGCCGCGAGAATGCCGAAGAAGGCACCAGCGCGCCAAAGAGCGAATCGGGGTGATAAACGAGCGGTCATCCTTGATACCTCGTGGGGTGTGGATCGGATCATAGCCGGGAACGTCACAAGGCTAGTGTGCTTTGCCGGTTCGTCACGTAAGTCGACAAGTTCTTGCGATCATGCCGGCGTACATTGAGCGGCACAAAACCTTGGGGCGCCAGGCATGAAGGCTGATCGGACGTATTGGTTCGGGAAGAAGCGATTTGGCTGGGGAATCGGTCCTCGCAGCTGGCAGGGGTGGGTGACCATGCTGGTGTACACCGCGCTCATGATTGCGCTTTCGCGGCTGATCGATCCCGGGCTGCACTACGCCCTTGCGCTTGCATCGAGGATCGGAATTACACTGCTTCTGTTGCAGTGATCGCCATCAAGGGCGACTGGCGACGATCCCGGGCTTGATTATCCCAGCGGCACGCGGAGGATTGGTCCAGGCAGGTATTGAAGGGCGCGCCATAGGAGCGCCTTGACCAATGCCTGCGGTCCTTGGCTTCAGTCGACCAGCTCGATACCCAGACCGTAGAGAAGCCCCGATGCCTCCGTCCGCGTGAACTTGGCCCCTCTTATCTGGTTCTCGCGAATGTCCATGACGTAGTTGGTCGCTTCGCTGAAGTCCGCGCCCATCAGCTTCGTCTTGCCGAACAGGCTCTCGGCGAAATCGGAGTAGGTGAAGTTGGCTCGCGCGAAATCGCCCTGGCGAAAGTCGACGTTGCGTGCCTTGCACTCTTCGAGCACCAGCTCCTGAAGATTCAGGTCGAAGAACGACGAGTAGTTCACCACTGATTTTCGGAATGCCAGTTTGGCTGGTGCCGCATAACGAGGCCAGTCCGCCCGCGCCCAGTCCACGCCGATCACCTTGCATTCGTTGAAGGTCACGCCCTGAAACTTGCTGGCATTGACCTTGACGTTGCTCAGATCGCAGGCGTTGAACGTGCAGTCGATGAACTTGCAGTGGTCGAGGACAGCGTCGCTGAAAGAGCATCGGGTGAACGTGCATTCCTCGAAGGTCTTGGAGGCGAGCTTGCCTTCGGCGTAGTCGAGGCCGTGAAAGGCCTTCAGATAGAACTCCGCTTCTTCGCCGATCAGGTCGTTCATGAGCCAGGAGGTCCGTTGGGGCAGGGCGACATTATCCGGCCTAAGGGCTCGATGTCCTCTTACTGAGGATCGGCCGCTCGGCGACAGATCTCGCGGACGAGGCGATCCGCCAGCATTTCAGGGTCATCGATATGGGACTCGATGATCGGGATGGCCCACTCGGCGCCGGACAGGATGGCGTGCTCTTTCCAGCCGGGCCAGTCCCGCCATTCGCGCAGCGTCATCCGTCGCGATCCGCCCCGCTCGGCGTGACCGCCACCGATGGACTCGCCCACGGCGAAAAGAGCTTCGCTGAAGGCGTGGAGATAGATGCCATAGACGTGATGCGTGGCATCTTCCTCGGTCGGTGCCTGGTTCTTGTAGCTGAGGCGAAGGGCATGATGCTCGAGGGTGGCTTGCGTGACGGGTGCGGCGTTGTCGTACAGGTAGTCGGCCGTGACGTTACCTAGCAGGGGCCACGTTAATGCGCTTTCGCTATATGAGAAATGTTTGAAGGTCTGGGGATAGGCCAGCTGCGGCCAGCCCATCTCTTCCCGGGCCACGGACGCATTGAACAGGCGTATGGTCCCGTCGTCGAAAACGATGGCCAGTTGCCAGACCTCGTTGGGGACGACCGATTTGATCTTTCGGGTTGGTGAATTCACGTCGGCGTCGTCACATCATCCCAATCCGCGCGCTCGAAACGAACGAGCCAGTTCAGGGCGTGGTGCCGTTCCCTGATGACGCCGGGAATGACGTTGGGCGGGAATTCGCGTCGTCCGAGTTCGGCTTCGCGAATGACCCAGTGCCATCGGATCGTCTCGTCGAGCGCGTCGAGAATCTCGTTTGCAGGCCGCAGGCCATGGGTCGGCGGCAGACCATGTGCTGACGCATCGAGCAGGTGCCCGGTCAGGCCGGACACGTCGCATATCTCGCCGGGAGACGGTAGTTCCGGCCACAGACCCGCCGCCCAGGCGAGGATCGCCGTGCTCTCATAACGCCACCCCATCTGGGTGACGACGTGCGTGTCGGGCGTAGCGGCCTGCAGGAACGCTTGTTCGGCCTGCGAGAAATACGAGAAGGCGGCCGGGAGCCGTTCACGTATCTGCCCGAGGTCGAGCGGGTCGTTGTCCCGTATGCCCTCGGCAAACGCGCTCACGGCGAGAAGGGCCATCACGCGTCCGGCCACCTCATCGGCAGTGCGCCACTGGACCTCGTTCTCACTGATGATAGGCGGCAGGCTGCCAGACAAGGCGATACCATCCGCCAGCAGCCTTGCTTCGCTGCGCGACTTTCGTTCCAGCGCGTCGGCGGGGTAGGGCAACTCCGCAGCGGGATCTCCCGCGCCCTGACTGTCGATCAGCACGCGGCCCTCGGGATCGCAGATCCTGCCGTCGTCGTCGAAGACGATCGCATTCGCCTGGCAGGCCCATCGAGCGAACTCGGGGAGCGCACTCGAGGACAGCATCAGGCTGACATGGTGTTGCACCCGTTGAAGGTGCCGCATCACGTGGTAACGGGTGTGAGTCATTTCCCCGTCGCCCCGGCTGAGTGTGTAGCCGATGAACCCCTCGAGGTGGCCGTGCAATTCCGGGTCGCTCAGATCGCGCTCGCCGAGGAGCGCGTGAGGGAAGGTTGGCTTCGGCAGCGGGCTGACGGTGGCATAGACATTGAGGCGGATATCGTTATCCGCGCTGCTGTTGCCCCCGGACGTTGAGAAGATGGACTTCAGGCGTGTGAACACGTGGGCTTCCCAATGCAGTGTCACCGGATTCTCGGCGAGTCCGTCGCCGGTGCCAAGAGAGACCTGTGGCAGCGTCACATCGTGACCGCGCTGTACGCCAGGCGCGGCTTTCTGAACCCCAGATACAACAAAGCCCCGCATCGCTGCGAGGCTTCGTCTATAATTGGTGCCCAAGAGAGGACTCGAACCTCCACGGTTTTACCCGCTAGTACCTGAAACTAGTGCGTCTACCAATTCCGCCACCTGGGCAGGTGTCCCGAAGCATCGCTGCCCCGTGAGCCGCGTAGATTAGGTAGGTCGGGGAAACTTGTCAACGATTTTGCACACCGGATGTGAAACTATTTCGCGTCCCCCTTCAAAGGTTCATACGTGACAAAGAAAACTAAAGGTTCGGATGCCGCCCGCGGCCCCCGTAAACCCAAGTCCAGCCGCTCCGGCAAGGCGCTGGATCAGCACGGCCCGGCGCGTGCCGTGGTCGACCCCCATGCCGATCGCGAAGCTCAGCGCTACGAGAAGCCGATCCCCAGCCGCGAGGCCATCCTGGCGCTGTTCGAGGAGCGGGGCGAGTTGCTGGCCGAGTACGACATCGCCCGCGCCCTGAGGCTGTTCGACGAGTACGAAATCGTCGCCCTCAACCGTCGCCTGGGCGCCATGGTCCGCGATGGCCAGCTGCTGCGTAACCGCCGCGGCGACTACGCACCCGCCCAGAAGCTCAGCCTGCTGCCGGGCCGGGTCATCGCCAACGCCGAGGGCTACGGCTTCCTGCGCCCGGACGAGGGCGGAGAAGATCTTTACCTGTCGCCGCAGCAGATGCGCAGCGTGCTTCATGGCGACCGCGTGCTCGCCAGCGTCGTCGGCATCGACCGCCGTGGCCGCCGGCAGGGCGCCATCGTCGAGGTGCTGGAGCGCCGCTCGCCGCGCCTGGTCGGCCGCGTGGTCATCGAGAACGGGGTGACCCTGGTCGAGCCGGACGATCGCCGCCTGCACCAGAACATCATGATTCCTTCCGGCCGCGACGCCGGCGCTCGCTCGGGCGAGATCGTCGTGGTGGAGATTACCGATCCGCCCACCCAGCACCGTGGCCCCATGGGCACCGTGCGCGCCGTACTCGGTGAGCGCCTGCAGCCGTCGCTGGTGGTCGAGATGGCCATTGCCAGCCACGACCTGCCGCATGAGTTCCCGCCGGAGGTCATCCGTCAGGCTGAGGAAGTCGAGCCCAAGGTAACGTCCGAAGAGCGCAAGGGCCGCACGGACATCCGCAAGCTTCCGCTGGTCACCATCGATGGCGAAGACGCGCGTGACTTCGATGACGCGGTGTATGCCGAGTCGCTGAAGGACGGCGGTTTCCGTCTCATCGTGGCGATCGCCGACGTCTCGCACTACGTGCCGGTCGGTACGCCGCTCGACGTCGAGGGCTACAACCGCAGCACGTCGACGTATTTCCCGGGCTTCGTCGTGCCGATGTTGCCCGAGACGCTTTCCAACGGCATCTGCTCGCTGATGCCAAGGGTCGAACGTCTGTGCATGGTCTGCGACATGGAGATCGACGAGGACGGCGACGTCGTACGCTCCAAGTTCTACGACGCGGTGATGTTCTCGCACGCACGCCTCACCTATAACAAGGTCTGGCAGGCGGTGGGTGAGCGCAACGCGGACGTTCGTGACGAGATCGCCGACGTTCTGCCGCAGGTCGAAACGCTGCACAAGCTCTACAAGGTCATGGCGAAGGCGCGCAAGCGTCGCGGTGCCATCGATTTCGAAACGCCGGAAGTGAAGTTCCGTCTCGGTCCCGCGGGCGATGTCGAATCGATGGGCGCGTCCGATCGCAACGATGCGCACAAGATGATCGAGGAATGCATGATCGCCGCCAACGTGCAGGCGGCTCGCTTCCTGACCAAGCGCAAGATCCCCGCGCTGTATCGCGTGCATGCGCCGCCCCCGGCGGAAAAGTACGACGACCTCCTGCAGTTCCTGAAGGAGTTCAAGCTGAAGATGCCGCCGGCGGACGAAGTCACGCCGGCCGATTTCTCGGCGTTGCTGAAGAAAGTGCAGGACCGCCCGGAAGCGGAGCTGATTCAGTCGGTGCTACTGCGTGCGCAGAGCATGGCGATCTACCATCCGGAGAACCAGGGCCACTTCGGTCTGGCGCTGGACGCGTATGCCCACTTCACGTCGCCCATCCGCCGTTATCCCGACCTGCTGGTACATCGTGCCATTCGCTACGCGCTGACCCGCGGCAAGCCGGCCGATTACATCTACAGCGATACGCAGATGTCCGCGATGGCGATCCATTGCTCGCAGCGTGAGCGCCGTGCCGAAGAGGCCGAGCGCGACGTGGATGAGCGTTTCAAATGCGCGTGGATGGAGAAGCACGTCGGCGAGGAATTCGCGGGCACCATCACCGGCGTCACCTCGTTCGGTCTGTTTGTCGAGTTGTCGGCCTCGCGCGTATCGGGTCTGGTGCATGTTTCGCAGCTGCCCAACGATTACTACAAGTTCGATCCCGTACGTCACCTGTTGCAGGGTGAGCGCACGGGCGTGGCGTATCGCCTCGGTGACTACGTCAGCGTGCAGGTGCTGCGCGCCAGCCTGGAGGATCGCAAGATCGACTTCCGCCTGGTCGCACGTCTGGCCGAGTTGCCGAAGCCTGCGCCGAAGGTCGTGGCCGCGGCCAAGCCGGCGCCTCGCTCGGGCATGCTGGAAGCGGGGATGGCGATGGGACGTGCCGCGAAGAAGGCCGTCGGCCGGATCTTCGGCAAGAAGACGGCGGCACCGGTTGCGGTTGAAGAGCCGGTTGAGCATCATGCGCGTCCCGTGCGGGCGCCCAGGCGCGAGGCGGAGGCCGAAACATCGTCACGAAAGCGCGGCTCCTCGGCCGGCGGTTCGCGTCAGGGCTCGTCACGCCAGGACGCGGCGCCGCAAGGTGGCTCACGCCAGCGCGGCCCGCGCCAGGCTGACGAGGCACGTGCGGAGGATGCGCGTCCGTCAGGTCGTCGTGGCGCTCGTCGGGACGACAGTCGCGATGCGTCTCCCGATACCTCGGCGCGCAAAGTCACATCGAGGCGCCGTGCGGCGTCCGACGTCGCGCAGGCGCCCGTCGCGAAGAAATCCACGGCGAAGAAGAGCGCCGTAACGAAGACGGCGGCCGGTCCGGCGCCGACGGACCAGGCCCCCGCGAAGACATCCGCAGGTCGGCGTGGGCCGCGTAAACCCAGGAGCAAGCCGCAAGCATGAGTGAGACGTGGATCGTAGGGATCAATCCGGTCGAAGGCTCTCTCGCCAACGACCCGGATCGTGTCCGTGAAGTACTGATTGAGCAGAACTCGAAGAACGCCCGTGTCAACGAGATCGCCGCGCAGGCGCGCAAGCTCGGGCTCATCGTCAAGACGGTGAGCAAGGAGCAGCTCGAGAAGCTCGGCGGCGAAGCGCGCCATCAGGGCGTCATCGCGCGGTACGAAACACCGCCGCTCCGCGACGAGAGTGCGTTGCCCGGTCTGCTCGAGGCGGCCGGTGCGGACGCGCTGGTGCTCGTGCTCGACGGTGTGACGGATCCGCATAACCTCGGCGCCTGCCTGCGCAGCGCGGCGGCCGCGAACGTCACCGCCGTGGTGATGCCTAAGGACCGCGCGGTCGGCATTACCCCCACGGTCCGTCGTGCGTCGGCCGGCGGCGCGGATCTGGTGCCGGTCATTGCCGTCACCAATCTCGCCCGCGCCCTGCGCCTGCTCAAGGACGCAGGCGTGTGGATCACGGGGATGGACGGCGATACGGATCAGTCGCTCTATGCCATCGATCTGAAGGGTCCGGTCGCGCTGGTCATGGGTAGCGAAGGTGACGGCATGCGCCGCCTTACCCGCGATACCTGTGACTTCGTGGCGAAGATCCCGATGCCGGGTGGCATGGAGAGTCTCAACGTGTCCGTCGCTACGGGTATCGTGTTGTTCGAGGCGCTGCGTCAGCGAGGTGCGAAGAAATGAGTTCGATGTTCTGGCATGACTGGGCCGGCCTGGTCGGCGTTGCGCTGGTGCTGGTCGCGTTTTTTCTGCTTCAGGCACATAAGCTGTCGGGGCAGGGGTATACGTACCAGGTGATGAACCTGCTGGGTGCCTTCGGCATCCTGCTTTCCCTGATCTTCGGCATGTTCAACCTGTCCGCGTTCGTGCAGGAACTGGCCTGGTTCCTCATCAGCGTGTACGGCATCGTGCGTGGTGTCCGGGCGCGCAACGCGGTCGTTCCACCGGTCGTCTGAGGCATTCGGTCAGCGGGGGGTTACACCTCCTCCGTATAATGCAAAACGGACCGGCGCAATGCCGGTCCGCCCCCGGGGACGACCCCGGGGCGCGCACTATCTCCGCGGGGACGACCCCGCTCTTGCGGAGCTCACTCCCATGTATTGGTTCATCCTCGTCCTTGCCGGGCTGTTCGAGATCGCCTGGGCGGTCGGCCTGAAATACACCGAAGGGTTTTCGAAGCCGCTACCCAGCGTGCTCACGGGTGGCGCGATGCTCATCAGCATCGTCCTGCTCGCCTGGGCGACGAAAAAATTGCCGCTCGGTACGGCTTACGCGGTGTGGACAGGCATCGGTGCCGTCGGCGCCGTGACGCTCGGCATCATCCTGTTCGGCGAGTCGGCGCAGCCGTTGCGGCTGCTTTGCGTCGGACTGATCGTCGTCGGAATTATTGGGTTGAAGCTGACGTCGGCGACGTAAAACGCCGGCAGGGCGGTTGCCCTGCCGGCCGCCTCTTATTTATCGAAATCCGGATTCGCGGTGGTGTCGCGCTTGGTGCGCGGTGCCACCAGCGGTTCGCCGTGGACGACGAACCAGACGTTCTCGGCGATGTTGGTCGCGTGGTCGCCGATGCGCTCGATGTTCTTTGCCATGAACAGGAGATGGGTGCAGGGCGTGATGTTGCGCGGGTCTTCCATCATGTACGTCAGCAGCGCGCGGAAGACGACCGTATAGGCCTCGTCCAGATCCGCATCCGACTTCCACACTTCATAAGCGGCTTCGGCGTCCTGCTCGTCGTACGCCTTGAGCACGTTGCGCAACTGGTCCGCGGCCAGCTCGGCCAGGTTTTTCAGGCCGCCGGCGGCGGTGATCGGGGCGACGCGGCTGAGCGGAATGGAACGTTTGGCCACGTTGGCGGCGTAGTCGCCGATGCGCTCGATGTCGGCGGCGATACGCAGCGCGGCGAATACGTTGCGCAGATCGCCGGCGATCGGCGCGCGCAGGGCGAGCAGACGCACGACGTCCTGGCTGATTTCCTGCTCGAGCGAATCGAGTGCGTCGTCGTTGTCGACCACGCGCTGGGCGGCGCGCTCGTCACGACGTTCGACCACGTCGATGGCGGCTTCGAGCTGCGCGACGGCGATCTCGCCCATGCGGACGATTTCGCCGGTGAGACGCTTCAGTTCGTCGTCGTAGCTCTTGATGATGTGCTGGTGCGGAGTATTCATCGCGGGACCTCGAAATAGGGGGCGCTCAGCCGAACCGGCCGGTGATGTAGTCTTCGGTCTGCTTCTTGTCCGGCTTGGTGAAGATCTTCTCGGTCCGGTCGAACTCGATGAGCTCGCCCATGTACATGAACGCGGTCATGTCCGAGCAGCGCGCCGCCTGCTGCATGTTGTGCGTCACGATGACGATGGTGAACTGGCTCTTGAGCTCCTCGACCAGCTGCTCGATGCGGCTCGTGGCGATCGGATCCAGCGCGGAGGTCGGCTCGTCGAGCAACAGCACTTCCGGCTTCAGGGCGATGCCGCGGGCGATGCACAGACGCTGCTGCTGGCCGCCGGAGAGGCCGAGTGCGCTCTGCTTGAGCTTGTCCTTCACCTCGTCCCACAATGCGGCGCCCCGCAGCGCCTGCTCGACACGGCCCTCCATGTCGGTGCGATTGAGCTTTTCGTGGTGACGAATGCCGTAAGCGACGTTCTCGAAAATCGTCATGGGGAACGGCACCGGCTTCTGGAACACCATGCCGACCTTGCTGCGCAGGCGGTTGAGCGAGTACTTCGGGTCGAGGATGTTCTCGCCGTCGAGCACGATCTCGCCGCTGGCGCGCAGATTCGGGTAGATCGCGTAGATGCGGTTGAAGATGCGCAGCAGGGTGGACTTGCCGCAGCCTGACGGACCGATGATGGCGGTGACCTTCTTCTCCGGTACGTCCATGGCGATGTGCTTCAGCGCATGGAACTCACCGTAATGGAAGTTGAGGTCGCGCACGGTCATCTTCGCCGGCACCTGGCCGAGGTCGACGGCCGCGGCATGCGGCGAGGTGCCGAATCCCGGCTTGGAGGCGACTTCGTTCATCTTAGTCATGGGACACCTTGGAACGCGAGAAGGCGAGGCGGGCGATCAGGCTGAGCGCCAGCACGAACATGGTCAGGACGAAAGCACCGGCCCAGGCGAGCGTGTTGATGTCCGGGCTCGGGTCCTTGGTGTATTCGTAGATGACCTGGGGCAGGCTCGGCATCTTGTCGATCGGGTTGAACGTCATGAAGTTGTTGCCGAACGCCGTGAACAGCAGCGGCGCGGTTTCACCGCTGATGCGGGCCAGGGCCAGCAGGATGCCGGTGACGATACCCGAGCGCGCCGAACGCACCAGGATCTGCATCGTCAGCTTCCACTGCGGGACACCCAGCGACAGTGCCGCTTCGCGCAGCGTGCCGGGTACCAGGCGGAGCATTTCATCCGTGGTGCGGACGATGACGGGCAGGGCGATCAGCGCCAGCGCGATGCCGCCAGCGATGCCCGAGAACGTCACGTCGCCATTGGTCAGCCATTTGGACGGCAGGACGATCACCGTGTAGACGAACAGACCGAGCACGATCGACGGCGCCGACAGCAGGATGTCGTTGAGAAAACGGATCATGGGACCGAGCTTCGAGCGGCGCGAATACTCGGCGAGCCAGGTGCCCGCGGCCACGCCGATCGGCGTGGCGATGAGGATACCCAGCACGTTGAGGATCAGGCTGCCGACCATGGCATTGGCCAGGCCACCCTCTTCGCGATACGCCGTGATCTTGGTGAACAGCTGCGGCTTGAGCCCGGCGAGGCCCTGGCTCAGCGTCTCCCACAGGATCCATGCGAGGAAGAGCAGGCCGATGCAGGTCGCCACGATGCTGAAGGCCATCGCGAGGATGTTCTTGATCCGGCGCCTGGTATAGAGCGAGGCGGACATCAGTTGCCCTCCTTCGAAGCCAGGCGGCGGAGCATGAGTCTCGCGATCATCAGCACGATGAAGGTCACCACGAAGAGCAGGAAGGCGATCGCCATGAGCGCGGACTTCTGCAGACCCTCGGCTTCACCGAACTGGTTGGCGATGGTCGAGGCGATCGTACTACCGGTTTCGAGCAGCGACGGCGTGAACTTGAAGGTGTTGCCGATGACGAAAGCCACCGCCATCGTCTCGCCGAGCGCCCGGCCCAGGCCGAGGAACACGCCGCCGATCACGGCCGTGCGGGTGTAGGGGACGACGATGTCCCAGACCACTTCCCACGTGCTGGAGCCCAGGGCGTAAGCGGACTCCTTCAGGCGGGTGGGCACGGTCTGGAAGACCTCGCGCATCACCGAAGAGATGAACGGGATGATCATCACCGCCAGCACCAGTCCCGCGGTGAGCACGCCGGCGCCGAAGAACGGGTACTCGCTGGAGAAGAACTTCGCGATGAAGGGCACGTGCTGGACCAGCCACGACACCTTGCCGTCCGGCGGGTCCGCGCTGAAGTTGTTCATCAGCCACGGCTTGACGTTCTCCGCCACGAACGGGGCGAAGATGAAGAGACCCCACATGCCGTAGATGATCGAGGGAATGCCGGCGAGCAGTTCGATGGCCGAGCTGACCGGACCGCGCATCCAGCCAGGGGCGATCTCGGTAAGAAAGAGGGCGATGCCGAAACTGACCGGCACGGCGAATATCAGGGCGATGATCGCGGTGCCGACCGTGCCGACCACCGGCACCAGGGCGCCGTACTGGTTGTTGCTCGGATCCCACACGGCGCTGGTGAGAAAGCCCCAGCCGAAGGTGGCGAACGCGTCGCGGCCCAGCCAGAGCGTGGAAGCGGCGGCGCCGACGAGGCAGAGCAGAACGAGCAGGGCGCAGGCCTTCAGGGCCCAGCCGAACAGCCGGTCGTTACGCGTATCCCGCGCGTTCCGGGACGCTTCCGCCTGACGTTCCTGGTCGGGCACGGCGTTGCTGACGGTGGCGTGCATGATGGGTTCGGGTTCCCGGGAGCCTATGCAAACGTGTGGGTCGCCGTCCCTGTCGGAACGGCGACCCCCTTTGACGATACTCTGGACCGGCTATATGACAGCCGGTCCGTTGAGACCGGATGGATCAGTTCTTGAACTCGGCAGCCCAGTAGGCTTCGATCTGCTGGACGAGAGCCGGCGGCAGCGCGACGTAGTCGAGCGAAGCGGCCTGCGACTGACCCTTCTCGAGCGACCACTTGAAGAAGTCGAAGGCGACCTTGCTGTGCGAGGCGTTCTTGGACTTCTTGTACATGATGACCCACGTCGTCGCCGTGATCGGCCACGCCTGGGCGCCCGGGGCGTTGGTCATGATCAGGTTGAAGTCCTTGGCCGACTTCCAGTCCGCCGTGGAGGCGGCAGCGGCGAACGCGTCGGCGTTCGGCTGGACCCACGTACCGGCAGCGTTCTGCATCTGCGTGTACGAGAGCTTGTTCTTGGTGGCGTAAGCGTATTCGACATAGCCGATCGAGCCCGGGATCTGACGGACGTACTGCGAGACGCCCTCGTTACCCTTGCCGCCGACGCCGGCCGGCCATTCGACGGCCGTGCCGAACTTCACCTTGGACGCCCACTCCGGGTTGACCTTGGACAGGTAGTTGGTGAAGTTGAACGAAGTGCCCGAACCGTCCGAACGGTGCACGACGGTGATCTTGACGTCCGGAATCTTCACGCCCGGATTCAGGGCGGCGATGGCCGGGTCGTTCCAGCGGGCGATCTTGCCCAGGTAGATGTCGCCCAGCAGCTTGCCATCGATCTTCAGCTGACCCGGGGCAATGCCCTGCAGGTTGACGATGGGCACGATGCCACCGACGACGACCGGGAACTGGCCCAGACCGAACTTGGTGAGGTCTTCAGCGCTCATCGGAGCATCGGACGCGCCGAAGTCGATGGTGCCTTCCTTGATCTGGGCGATACCCGCACCCGAACCGACGGACTGATAGTTCAGCTTGTTGCCGGTGGCTTCGGCGTACGTCGCCGACCACTTCGACAGGACCGGGTAAACGAAGCTCGAGCCGGCGCCCGTGATGTCGGTGGCCTGGGCGGACATGCCGAACAGGGAAGCGGCGACGAGCGCAGCGATGCGGAGTTTACGTGTGAACACGGAGTAGTCCTCGGATGGATGAGTGTCAGGCGTTGACCGCCTGGGGCCGTATTGCAGCCCTGCCGTGTTGCAATGAGACGTACTGAATGTTGCAGCGATATGACAGCATCCGATTTGCTGTCATATTCATGAACTTACGAAATGCCTCAGACCTCGATCGGGGCCGTCTGGTCGCGCTCCGCGAGCTCCAGGCGGCGCCAGCGATTGACGATTTCACAGAAAAGCTCGGCGGTGCGCTCGGCGTCATAGATCGCCGAATGGGCTTCGCGGCTGTCGAACGGGATGCCGGCGGCCAGTACGGCCTTGCTCAGGACCGTCTGTCCGTAGGCGAGGCCGCCCAGCGTGGCCGTATCGAAGCAGCTGAAAGGATGGAACGGATTGCGCTTGTGCCCCACGCGGCGCACGGCCGCATTAAGGAAGGCCAGATCGAATGCGGCGTTATGGCCCACCAGCACGGCGCGCTGGCACTCCGAGGCCTTGACCGCCTCGCGCACCGCATTGAAGACGTGATCCAGGGCCTGACGCTCGGGCAGGGCGCCGCGAAACGGGTGGTCCGGATCGATGCCGGTGATCTCGAGGGACCGCGGGTCGATATTGGCGCCCGGGAAGGGCTCCACGTTGGCCGCGACGGCCGGCTGGGGCACGAGCAGGCCCGATGGCTCCATGGTGACGGCCACCACGGCGATCTCCAGCAGCGCGTCACGCTCCGAATCGAATCCCCCGGTTTCCACATCCACGATCACGGGCAGAAAGCCCCGGAACCGCGCGGCCATCGTCGAAGCGGTGCTGTTACTGGTCGTATCCATGCGTCAAGGATATCAGCCGGGGGGCCATCCGGCGTCCGTCTGTGCCGTCCGTGTTAAGCGGATGTGCGCATGTCTCCGATCTGTAACAAAAATTGCATTGAACGGTAAACGCCACGGCCCATCCTTCGCGCCGTTGGCCCCGCTTGAGGTTTTTCGGACAGAAAAAGCTCAGTGGGGACACAGGGGACCACACACATTCTAAAAACCAAGCGGAGAAATCCCATGCGTTCCAAGTTGCTCACGGTGGCCATCGCCGCCGGTCTGGGCCTGACGAGCTTCTCGGCCCTCGCCGCGACGCAGAAGTCGCAGCAGCCGGCCCGCGTCACGGTCGACGCCGCCACCCTCCAGCAGCTGCAGGCGCAGCTGGCCGCCCTCCAGAGCCAGGTCGCCGACCTTCAGGCCAGGCAGGAAGCCCAGGCTGACGCACAGATCGAGACGGCCAAGGCCGTTAACGACGTGCAGGTGACCGCCGCCAAGCCGGCCGACGAGCTCGCCAAGAAGCTCGACGCGCTGAACAAGCTGGTGGACAACACGAAGATCGGCGGCACGATGTTCTTCGACGTGACCAATCAGGATCACGACGAGAAGATCGGCAACGGCCGTTCGATCCAGAAGGATGGTCACGGTTCGGTCAACGGCACGGGTTTCGACGTCAAGCGCTTCTACCTGACCGTCGACCACAAGTTCAACGACATCTGGTCGGCCAACCTGACGACCGACTTCAGCTACCAGTCGTCGCTCTCGTCCACGAGCCTGTTCGTGAAGAAGGCCTACGTGCAGGGCAAGTTCGACCAGCTGTTCACGGTGCGCTTCGGTGCATCCGACATGCCCTGGATCCCGTTCGTCGAGAAGTGGTACGGCTACCGCTACGTCGAGAACACCATCACCGATCGCTCGTTTGAAGGTGGTCGCAGCGGTGGTACCGCAACCGCCGGCGGCGTCGGCGCCTTCGGCAACTCGTCCGACTGGGGTATCCACGCGATGGGTGCCACGACCGGCGACAACTCGGTCAACTACCAGGTGTCCGTGGTCAACGGTCGCGGCTACCGCAACCTGAGCCGCTCCAAGAGCGTCGACACGGAAGCCCGCCTCGGCTATTCGCCGATCGAGCAGATGGTCATCGCCATCGGCGGTTACAGCGGCAAGCGCGGCAACGACGTCGAGGCTGGCGCCCCGACCCGTACAGCGACTCGCGGCGATGCCCTGCTGGCGTGGCGCGACAAGACCTGGGGCGTCGGTGCGGAATATTTCCACACCGAAAACTGGGACGACATCCTGAAGTATCAGGGTACGGGCGCCGGCACCGGCGTGGCCACCGGCACGACCAAGGACAAGGCCGACGGTTACTCGCTCTGGGCTGACTGGAAGTTCTACGACCAGTTCGCCGTCTTCGCTCGTTACGACAAGGTCGACTACAAGTACGACAACCTGGTCAACGTCGAAGAGAAGATCAAGGACAAGTACTACAACGCCGGCGTCTCGTACGACGTGCTGAAGAACCTGAAGCTGGCCCTCGTCTACAAGCACAACAAGCTCGACGGCCCGTTCGCTACCCCTTACCACTACAAGACCAACGAAGTGGGCTTCTGGGGCATGCTGACCTTCTGATCGGTATCGGAACGGAGTTCTGCTCAGGGACGAACCGGACGGCGGGCGCAAGCCCGCCGTTTTTTTGCCTTACGCGGCCATGCATTCTTGGTAACTGACCCTGTCAGCGAATTCTCGTTGCGAATGATCTCAGGCAGCCAACGGTCTTTCGGACGTCCATATCTGAATAAGCGCAGGCCGCCTCGTGCCCGGTCACCGGCAAAAAACCGTTGCCACGTCACGTTTCAGCACACAAAAATGCCCCAAGCCTGAATTTGTTGCATCGCCACACTTGCGAACGTCATGAAGCCTGTCGTAGGTTCGGGCTCATGCAGACCCTTTTCGCCCCCGCCATGCGCCGCTTCGCGAGCACGATTTTCGTGTTCTTCGCGTTGTTCGTCGCGTGCGTCGGCGTCAATGCGGCGCCCTCCGCCAGCGGCCTCGCCGCGGCGGTGGCTTCCCAGGAACACGCGGCGCAGCACGCGCTGGCGGTTGCTGCCGACACGGCCTCGTTCGACGATCAGGATCCCGTGCCGTCGCTGGAAGACAACAGCGGCGGCCTCGACGATACCTTCGACGTCCCCCCTCAGCATGTCGTGACGATTCCCCACGTCAGCACCTCCCGTCATGCGGACGTCCGGCCGGCGCCTCACGCGCATCATCCCAGCCTCGAGCTGCGGCCTCCGATCGTCTGATCGGTCCGGCGCCTTCGCGCGCCGACAGCCCCACCTTCTTTTTCTCACCTGCAGTTTTCGTGCGCTGGCAATCCGCCAGCCGCCGCGAGCGTGCGCGCTCGTGCCTTGTTTTCGCCAACGAAGAGAGAAACCACTATGGAACGTCTCATCCAGGGCTTCGATAATTTCCGCCGCAACATGACCGACGATCAGCGCGAGGTATTCGCCAAGCTGGCGTCCGGCCAGACGCCGCATACGATGTTCATCACGTGTGCCGACTCGCGCATCATGCCGGAGCTGATCTTCAACGCTCAGCCGGGCGACCTGTTCGTTTACCGCAACGTCGGCAACATCGTCCCGCCGTACGCGCAGCACGTCAGTGGCGTGGTCGCCGCCATCGAATACGCGGTGACGGCGCTGAAGGTGCAGCACATCGTCATCTGCGGCCACTCGGACTGCGGCGCGATGAAGGCGCTGCAGAACCCGGCGGCGCTGAAGGGCAAGCCGTCGGTCGAGCAGTGGCTGAAGCACGCCGACGTGGCTCGCTACGTCGTCGCCGAGAATCGTCCGACCATCCTGGGCGAAGAGGGTCTGCGTTATCTCACCGAAGAAAACGTAGTCGGCCAGCTGGAACACATGCGCACGCTGCCCGCCGTCGCAGCCGCGATCGCCAACGGCAGCCTGCGTATTCACGGCTGGATCTACGACATCGCCAACACCGAAATCACCGCCTTCGATCCGTTGGAAGGAAGGTTCCGTCCCCTCGTCGCCGGCGATGCACACGCGCCGGACGCGACACCGCACGCGCGTTTCTCCACGCCCGTGCCGGTAGCAAACGCCGCTTAAGGAAGGCACGACATGCGCGCATATTTCTCCCAGGGCCTCTTTGGCCGCGACCTCCTCGGCTCGGTGGTCGTCTTTCTTGTCGCTCTGCCTCTGTGCATGGGTATCGCGATCGCGTCGGGCATGCCGCCCAGCGCAGGACTGATCACCGGCATCGTGGGCGGAATCATCGTCGGTTCGATCGCGGGGTCGCCGCTGCAGGTCAGCGGTCCCGCGGCGGGCCTCGCGGTCCTGGTGTTTGAACTTGTGCGCGAGCACGGCGTGGCCGCTCTTGGCCCCGTCGTGCTGCTTGCCGGCCTGATCCAGATCGTTGCCGGTCTGTGCAAGGTCGGCGTCTGGTTCCGGATGACGTCGCCGGCGGTGGTCGCCGGCATGTTGTCCGGCATCGGCATCCTGATCGTCGCGTCCCAGTCCCATGTGTTGCTGGACGCGATTCCGAAAGCACGCGGTCTCGAAAACTTCGCGGCGCTCCCCTCCGCCGCGTGGGAATCGGTCACCGGTGCCGCGGAAGGGCAGGCCCCCGCCGCCCTGATGATCGGTCTGGGCACCATTGCGATCATGCTCGGCTGGGAGAAGCTGCGCCCGGCGAAGCTCCGCTTCGTGCCGGGCGCCTTGCTCGCGGTGGTCGCGATGACCCTCATCGCGCAGCTTACGGCGGTCGACGTCAAGCGAGTCGACGTGCCCGCCAACCTGTTCTCGGCAGTGAGCCTGCCGAGCATGGGTAGCCTCTTCGGACTGTTCGACGCGTCGCTGCTGGTCGCGGCGGCGACGTTTGCGTTCATCGCCAGCGCGGAGACGCTGCTCTCCGCGGCAGCGGTGGATCGCATGCACAACGGCGTGCGTACGAACTACGACCGCGAACTGACGGCGCAGGGCGTCGGCAATCTGATCTGCGGTTTCCTCGGTGCGCTGCCGATGACGGGCGTGATCGTGCGTAGTGCGGCCAATGTCCAGGCGGGCTCAGCCACACGCATGGCGTCGATCCTGCACGGCGGCTGGTTGCTGGCCTTCGTGATGCTGCTTCCGTGGTTGATGCGCATGACGCCCATCTCCTGCCTGGCCGGCATCCTGGTCTTTACCGGCGTGAAGATGGTCAATCCCGGCCAGATCAAGACGCTGGCGGCGTACGGCAAAGGTACGGCGGCGGTCTATGTCGCGACCACCGTGGCTATCGTTGCCACCGACCTGCTGACCGGCGTGATCGTCGGCTTCGGTCTCTCCCTGTTCCGTCTGGCGCTGCTGTCGTCGAAGCTCAAGATGGACGTGCAGCACCACGACGAGCCGGGTCAGGCGACGCTCCACCTCGAGGGTTCCGCGACGTTCCTCAAGGTGCCGACGATGGCACGCAAGCTGGAGGCCGTGCCGGCCAATACGCGCCTCAGCGTGCGGATGGATCGCCTGGTGCATGTCGACCAGGCGTCGCTGGAGCTATTGCGGGAGTGGGGGCAGAACGCCTCGAAACGCGGCTGCGAACTCGTCGTGGACTGGCACGAACTGGGACGGCGGGTCGAGGGTTCCAGACAGGCTGCGTAGGAGCGCGCCTCGCACGCGACATTCCCTCGCGAAGAAGAAAAGCCGGCTCAGGCCGGCTTTGTCTTCTGTTTATAAGCGCACAGGTCGATGATCGCGCAGTTCGGACACTCCGGCTTACGCGCCTTACAAACATAACGCCCGTGCAGGATCAGCCAGTGATGCGCATCCTGGATGAACTCTTTCGGGATGACCTTCTCGAGCTTGTCTTCAACCTTGCGTACATCCGGTCCGGGTGCCAGCCCCGTGCGGTTGGCCACCCGAAAAATGTGCGTGTCGACGGCAATCGTCGGCTGGCCGAACGCCGTGTTGAGCACCACATTGGCGGTCTTGCGACCGACGCCCGGCAGTTCTTCGAGCGCCTCGCGTGACTGCGGTACTTCGCCGTCGTAACGATCCACGAGAATCCGGCTCATGGCGATCAGGTTCTTCGCCTTGTTGTTGTAGAGCCCGATCGTGCTGATGTACGTCTTGAGTTTTTCGAGCCCCAGATCGAGGATCTTCTGGGCCGTATTGGCCACCGGAAACAGCTTGCGCGTCGCCTTGTTCACGCCGACGTCGGTGGCCTGCGCGGACAGCGCCACGGCGGAAAGCAGCTCGAACGGCGTGGTGTATTCGAGTTCGGTTTTCGGATGCGGATCCAGCTCGCGCAGGCGGCTGAACATCTCGACCACGTTGGCTTTTTTCACGGAGTATCCTTCTTCCGCAGCCTGGCGCGGGCGAGCGCTTCGAGGACCGCGTTGCGTGCGGTGGGCGCGGCGACCACGGCCTTGTTCGCTTCGAGCTGGCGTTCGCGCTCGGCACGCTCCTGAGCGAGACGTGCCTCACGGCGCTGGAAATGACGTCGCGCCGCGTCGGCATGCTCGCGGTCATCCGCCTGTGCCAGAGGCATCGGATCGAGCCGGATGCAGTCGACGGGGCAGGCGGGTACGCAGAGTTCGCAGCCGGTGCACAGATCGCTGACCACGGTGTGCATCACTTTGGATGCACCGAGGATCGCATCGACCGGGCACACCTGGATGCACTTGGTGCAGCCGATGCAATCGGCTTCGACGATGCGTGCGAGCGTGCGCGGCTTTTCGACGCCGTGGGTCGGATCGAGCGGCACCACGGGACGATCGAGCAGGGCGGCCAGACGGGCGATGCCGATGGCACCACCCGGCGGGCAGCGATCGATGCCCGCTTCATCGGCGGCGATCGCCTCCGCGTAGGGGCGGCAGCCATGGAAACCGCACTGCTCGCACTGGGTCTGCGGCAGGAGCGTGTCGATGCGGTCGGCGAGCGTTGGCGTCATGGCTGGCGCGTTGCCGGGTCGTGTTTAGCGGACGGTGGCGCCCGGCGCCGCACCCTGGTCGGCGTCGAGGAGGAACAGGTCCGCACCGCCTTCACCGGCGGACAGGATCATGCCCTCGGACAGACCGAAGCGCATCTTGCGCGGCGCGAGGTTGGCGATGAAGACCACGTTGCGGCCGACGAGCTTCTCCGGCTCACCGTACGCGGCACGGATGCCCGAGAAGATCTGGCGCGTGCCCAGCGTGCCGGCATCCAGTTCGAAGCGCAGCAGCTTGTCCGAGCCTTCGACAAACTCGCAGGCGGTCACTTTGCCGATACGCAGGTCCAGCCTGGCGAAGTCGTCGATGGAAATGGTGGCGGCGGTATCGGTGGAGGCGGTAGCGGTGGCGTCGGTCATGGGCTTCGGAGCTTCTTTGGGTTTCTTGGCGGGCCTGGCTTCCGCGGCGGCTTCGCGAGCCTGCTCAGCGGGAGTCAGCGATTCTTTCGAGGCGTCGACCATGGCGGCGATCTTCTTCGGATCGAGACGGCCGAACAGCGGCGAGAACGCATTGACGGTGTGGCCGAAAAGCTCGCGGCGTGCGTCGGCGAACGTCGCGATCGGCGCGCCGAGGAATGCCTCAGCGGCGGCGACGGTGGTCGGCACGATGGGCTTGAGCAGGCCGGACAGCAGGCGGAACGCGTTGATCGCGAACGAGCAGACCTGCTGCAGTTCGTCGCGGCGCGCCTCGTCTCTGGCGATCACCCAGGGTGCCTTGGCTGCGATGTAGCCGTTGACCGCATCGGACATCGACACAAACCGGCGCGTCGCTTCGGCATATTCGTCGGCTTCGTAGACGGCTTCGATGCCTTCGTACTGTGCCAGGAGGTCCTTCCACAGTGCGGTCGCCTCGTCGTCGAAGCGATCGGACAGCTTGCCGGCGAAATGCGTGTGCAGGAAGCCCGCCGTACGGCTGGCGATGTTCGCCCACTTGCCGACCAGATGCGAGTTGACGCGTTCCTCGAACGACTTGAGGTCAAGGTCGACGTCGATCGGCTGCGGACCAAGCATGGTGGCGAAGTAGTAGCGCAGGGCTTCCGGGTCGAGGCCGGAGTCCAGGAACGTGCGCGCCTGAATGAAGGTGCCGCGCGACTTGGACATCTTCGCGCCGTTGACCGTCAGGTAACCGTTGGTATGCAGCGCGGTCGGCACGCGCATACCCGCGCCGTGCAGCATCGCCGGCCAGAACAGGCCATGGAAGTTGATGATGTCCTTGCCGACGAAGTGGTGCATTTCGGCGGTGCTGTCGGCACGCAGGAAGTCGTCGAAGACGATGCCCTTGCGCTCGCACAGTGCCTTGAACGAGGCGAGGTAACCCGCCGGTGCGTCGAGCCACACGTAGAAGAACTTGCCCGGCGCGTCGGGGATCGGAAATCCGAAATACGGCGCATCGCGCGAGATGTCCCAGTCACGCAGGCCGCCGTCGATCCATTCCGCCAGCTTGGCGACGACGCTGCTGTTGGCGGTGGGCTTACCGTCGGTGTACTTGCCCGCGAACCAGTCGCGCAGCAGCTGCTCGAACTTGCCGAGCTCGAAGAAGTAATGCTCGGAGTCACGCAGCACGGGGGTAGCGCCCGACATCACCGAGTACGGGTTGATCAGGTCGGTCGGTGCGTAGGTGGCACCGCAGTTCTCGCAGTTGTCGCCGTACTGGTCGGGCGTGCCGCAGTTGGGGCAGGTGCCCTTGATGTAGCGGTCCGGCAGGAACATGTCGCGCGTGGGGTCATACAACTGCTGGATGTCGCGACGGGCGATATAGCCGGCATCACGCAGGCGCACGTAGATGTCCGTCGCGATTTCCCGGTTTTCCGGGGAATGCGTCGTGTGGTACTGGTCGTAGCTGAAGTGGAAGTCGGTGAAATCCGCTTCGTGCGACGCGCGGATACCCGCGATGTATTCCTCAGGCGTCAGCCCGACCTTCTCGGCGGCCAGCATGATCGGCGTGCCGTGGGCGTCCTCACCGGCGACATACCAGACCTCGTTGCCCTGCATTCGCTGCGCCCGCGCCCAGATGTCGGCTTCGATGTAGCCGAGCATATGGCCCAGATGAAGCGGGCCGTTGGCGTAGGGTAGAGCGTTGGTAACCAGGATGCGGCGGGCCATGAGGATCGCGGTCTGCTTTGGGACCGGGGATTATGGCATGCGAAGGGGGCGACGGGCCCCTGGCCCCCGCCCCCGTAGGAGCGCGCCTTGCGCGCGATGTCTTTGATTATTCCGCCCGCACCCATTCCTGGCTGCGACCGATCAGCGAAAATCCGATATACCCGTGCACATCGAGCTTTTTGCCGCCGTCCTCGAGCTTAAGGGTCACCTTGTAGATCTTGCCCTTGGCCGGGTCGAGGATCTGACCGCCGGACCACTCGTCGCCGTCCTTCTTCAGGCCCCACATGATGGTCATGCCTTCGATGGGCTTGTTCTTGCGCTCCCCATCGCACTCGGAGCAGACCGGGTGAGGACCGTGGTCGGATTTGAGCACCTCCACGACCTTGCCTTCCAGCAGACCGCCGTGCTCGGTGATCTCGACGATCGACTTCACTTCGTGGGTCTTGTCGTCGATGGTCTTCCACTTGCCGACCGGGGTATCCGTGGCGGCGAAGGCGGGGAGGGCGCTCGCGACGAGGGCGAGGGCAGCGGCGGTGCGGATCAGGGACTTCATAGGATGGCGGTGCTCCCCATACGGTAAGGTACGGCCGGAGCCTGACGAGCGGCGGCAGCCCCGTCAAGCTGCATCGCGCCAGGAGGCAAGGCTGCGGCCCCCGGGCCCCGCGCAAACGTGCGGGCCCGGTCGAGGCACGCTAGCTGGCATAATGGGCGATCTTCGATTTTGCTCAACTCTCCCCCATGACCCAGCCCAGCGAATCCCTCGTCCGCGGTGTCCTCGACCGCGTTATCGACCCGCACTCGGGACAGCCGTTCGGCGCCGCCGTGCGTGCGGTGGGCGTCGATGGCGACCGCGTCTCCGTCGACATCCAGCTCGGCTACCCCGCCGTGGGCTATGTCGCACAAGCGGCCGAGCAGGCCCGTCAGGCCCTCGAGGCCGAGCCGGGCATCGCCTCGGCCGCCGTGTCGGTCACCTGGCGCGTGCATCCCCACAAGGTGCAGGGCCAGTTGTCTCCCATGGCCGGCGTGAAGAACATCATCGCCGTCGCGTCGGGCAAGGGCGGGGTAGGCAAGTCCACGGTGTCAGTGAACCTGGCGCTGGCGCTGGTGGCCGAAGGCGCCCGGGTCGGCATCCTGGACGCCGATATCTACGGCCCCAGCCAGCCGCGCATGCTCGGATTGTCAGGAAAACCGGTTTCTCCTGACGGCAAAAGCATCGAGCCGATGCACGCCCATGGCCTGCAGGCGATGTCCATCGGCGTACTGATCGACGAGGACACCCCCATGATCTGGCGTGGTCCCATGGTCACCCAGGCGCTGATGCAGTTGCTGAACGACACGCGCTGGGACGACCTGGATTACCTCATCATCGACCTGCCGCCGGGAACCGGCGACATCCAGCTGACCCTCTCGCAGAAGGTGCCGGTCTCCGGCGCCGTCATCGTCACCACGCCGCAGGACATCGCGCTGCTCGACGCGCGCAAGGCGCTGGGCATGTTCCGCAAGGTGGAGGTGCCGGTGCTCGGCGTCATCGAGAACATGGCGACGCACATCTGCACGAACTGCGGTCACGAGGAGCACATCTTCGGCCACGGCGGCGGCGCACGGATGGCGGAAGAAGCCGGTATCGCCTATCTGGGCGATCTGCCGCTCGACATCCGCATCCGTCAGCAGTCGGACGACGGCAAGCCCACCGTGGCGGCGATCCCGGAATCCGATCTGGCCGGGCGTTATCGCGCCATCGCGCGTTCCACGGCGGCGAAACTGTCCCTGCAGGCCCGTAACAAGGCGATCTCTTTCCCCAAGATCGTCATCCAGAACACCTGAAAGTAGCGTCTTCGACGACGTTCCTATACCTTTCCGGCTCCAGCGAGGGAGACAAGTACGTGAGCATCAAGTCCGACAAGTGGATCCGCCGCATGGCCGAGCAGCACGGCATGATCGAGCCGTTCGCGCCCGGTCAGGTCAAGGAGCGCGACGGTCACCGGCTGGTCTCGTATGGCACCTCGAGCTACGGCTACGACGTCCGTTGCGCCGATGAGTTCAAGGTGTTCACCAACATCAACTCGACCATCGTCGATCCGAAGGCGTTCGACGAGCGCAGCTTCGTCGACGTCAAATCCGACGTCTGCATCATTCCGCCGAATTCGTTCGCGCTGGCGCGCACGGTCGAGTACTTCCGCATTCCGCGTCAGGTCCTGACCATCTGCCTCGGCAAGAGCACCTACGCCCGCTGCGGCATCATCGTCAACGTGACGCCGCTCGAGCCGGAGTGGGAAGGCCACGTCACCCTCGAGTTCTCGAACACGACGCCGCTGCCCGCAAAGATTTACGCCAACGAGGGCGTCGCCCAGATGCTCTTCCTCGAATCCGATGAGGAGTGTGAGGTGTCCTACGCCGATCGCGGCGGCAAGTACCAGGGCCAGCGCGGCGTCACCCTGCCGAGTACCTGAACGGCCTTCCGGTCGCATCCGCGCCCGATAGGGGCGCGGGGTAAACTTCCCACTTTCACGAAACGCCGATCCACGGAGACACCGCATGATCCGAGTTCCCAACCTCCTGTCCCGCGCCGCCGCGGCGATGCTCCTCGCCAGCATGCTGGTGCTCGCCGGTTGCCACAGCGGTGCCACGAAGAACGACCCCGTCGCCAAAGAGCAGGGCCAGTTCGACGTCACGATCAAGGCCTATAAGAGCGGCCAGTTCGTCGTGGACAACGCGGTGCTTTCCGCCGCCGACACCGGCAGCCATTTCGCCTACCTGAAAGATCAGGGCAAGCTGCCGAAGACGGTCCTGCTGATCCCGAGCGACGACTCCAAGATCCGCGACATCCATCTTGGCTTCATGGCCCGCATGCAGCTGGACTACGGCTTTGCCGTGTATTACGACAAGAAGGGCGAGCTCACCCGCCTGAACGCCGTGGAAGAAAAGGCACGCCAGCTCGAGGACACCCCGCAGAAGGCCGCGTTGCCGGACCGCATGCAGGGTAAGGAAGCCTCCAGCGGCGCCTACGACCCGCAGACGCAGCAGTAAGCCCTCAGGTCTTCTGCTCGAAAAAAGCCCGGAGGCTCGCGCCTCCGGGCTTTTTTGTTCTTGCTGGCGCCGTCTCGGCTGTCCCCGGCTCTTGTAGGAGCCAGCCCTGCTGGCGATGGGTGGTGCGGCATCAGCTCAGGCCGAGCAGTTCCCGCAACGCCTCGACCCGCTTCTCCGCCTCACCGTCCGCATAGGGCTCCGCCTTGCCAAACCCCCATACCGGCCCCGGCCACGCCGCATCGCCCTCGGTTCTGGCGACAACGTGGACGTGGAGCTGGCGCACGATGTTCCCGAGCGCCCCGATATTGAGCTTGTCGCACGGTGCCACGGCACGAAGCGCGCTCCCGGCGAGGCCGGCTTCCTGCCAGAGCAGGGCACGTTCCTCGTCGGGAAGATCCGAAACCTCGACCAGCCCCGCCTTCCGAGGCACCAGCACCAGCCAAGCATAGCGCGCGTCCCGCATCAGCAGGACGCGGCTCAGCGGCAGGTCGCCGACGACGAGGGTGTCGCCGGCGAGCCGCGGATCGAGGCCGAACGCCTCGCTCATGCCAGTTCGCGGGCGAAGAAGGCGAGGGTGCGTTCCCAAGCCAGCTTTGCGCTCGGCTCGTCGTAGCTGGCGCGTGCGTCGCAATTGAAGCCATGGTCGGCCGGGTAGACCCAGGTATCCATTTCCGGTTTCAGCTCACGGTGCTTCTCGACCATCTCGGGCGGGATGGAGTGGTCGCGCTCGCCGAAATGGAAGATCACGTTGGCCTTGGCCGGTTCGCTCAGGAAGGGCACGTTGCGCGAGCCGTAGTAGCTGGACGAGGGCAAGCCGAGACGCAGGGCCGCCAACGCCGCGACGGTACCGCCCCAGCAGTAGCCCACCGTGCCGACCTTGACCTTGTACTGGTCGGCGATCAGCTTCGCGGCGATGCCCACATCCTGCATCGGGCGCAGAAGACCCAACTCGCCGATGAGCTTGACGCCCTTCTGCATACCGTCCTGGTCGTAGCCAAGCTCGACATCCTTCTCGACCGGGTCGAACAGCGCCGGCGCGATGGCGACGTAGCCTTCGGCCGCGAAACGGTCCGCCACGCTGCGGATATGGGCGTTGACGCCGAAGATCTCCTGGATCACCACGACGCCACCCTTTGGGGTGCCGGTCGGCTCGGCGAGGTAGGCGTCCATGCTTTCGTGCGGGCGTGAGGTGTCGAGGATCAGGGTGCGGCCCATGGGGCGAATCTCCGGAGGTGGTAGGAATACCCGTAAGGGTAACCCGGCCACATGTCGGCGGGATGTGCGTGAAGGCCTGTCCGGTACCTCCGTGCCAATGCTCGCTTAGCGGGCAGCTTTCCACCGGGCGGCGGACTGGTAGAAGTCCTCCATGCCCTTGGCGGGTGGCCAGCCTTCCACTTTTGCCACGACCTTTCCGTTATTGAGGAAATAAAACGTCGGGGTGGCCCAGGCATCGAACATGGGCCAGTCTTCTCTCTGGTCCATGAAAGCTAATGGGGCAGCCGGGTGATCCTCATTCCACTTGTTTATCTCTGGAAGGTTGAGGCGCGGTCCAGGAGGTGCGAGCCAGACGGCGCCTTTGAATATCGAACTCAACGCGGGTTCTTCCGAGATTGCCTTGATCGCGTTGACGGAGAAGTGGCACAACGGATGCGCGATAACGACCAGTACCCTTCCTTTCAGGTTAACCGGCTGATAGGTCAGGGAGTCGTCCTGAGACGTCGGCACCAGTCTGCTCGGCTTGCGAGCGGGCGACCTGCCGATGATGGGAGGTGCCTTCTCCATGTTCAGATCCGGATACTTCGTCTTTATCTCATTCGCGCGATCGAACATTCGGGTGGCGACAAAGATATCGTGCATCTTGACGAAGTCTTTACCGGAAACGATACCCCGTTGCTCTAGCGCATGGAGATAAGCTTCGACTTCGGACGTGAGCCGCCGGTCCATCGCAAAAAAGGCGGCGAGATACGACGCGCTGAACGCGGATCGAAGCTCATCATCCGACATCGACGGTAGCGTGGCCGCGCTGTAGGGGAACAGGCGGTCGTACTCAGCGACGATCAGGTGGTTGCGCTGATCCTCAGGCGTTTGATCGACTATGCGTGCGTGCTCGTAATTTTCCAGAGCCTGAAGTCGTACTGCGGGCGTTTCATGGGCGAAAGCCATTACGCCTGTGGCACTTCCAAATAGGGCAATGATCGTTAGCAGGCTTAGTGCGTACTTGCGCGCTGGCAATGCTGAATCTCCATCGAGGCGGAGGTCGAATTCAGGCTTCCGGGCGTGCACTGCGCGCCCGGAAGCCTTTGGAGTCAGCAGCTATGCATGCAGATAGCGTTCGGCTCGACAATGCAGGTGTGCGGGCGACCACAGCCATAACCTTCGTAATCCGTGTCGCCGTCGCCGCCCCCTGAGTCGCATGAGTCAATGCCGGGGCCACACGGGCGATTTATTGCCTGAGGCTTCATGATGAGCGAATCGGTGCTGGTTTGAACCACCGCTCCAGGAATAAGCCGGGTGGTCGCCTGTGCGCCGAACAAGCTCAGGATATCGTAGATTTGCGACGCTGTTAGCTCAGTCTCGAGAGCCTGATAATTGTAGCTGCCCAGTGCTTTGTCGCCGAAATGCAGGCTTGCCAGAAACCTCGCCTTACCTTCTGGACTTAATTGGTTTAACGGAGAAGAAGGTTGTTCGGTGATCAGATATCTTTGTAAGTCCGCATCGGACTTGATAGGCGCCCGCGCCTCGTCAATTTCGCGCTGCGGCGTCACTGTCTGTTGAGAGGCAGGTTTTACTGGATTATTGTTATCGTAAGAAAATGCGATTCCCGAGCTAAGCATCATGATACTTAGCGCGACGCTGGCAAGGGCGTGATTACATTTCGTAGTCATTTAGCATCCATGTCGTATCGGCCTAAAGCAGGTCACTAGATGTGAGGCTTGAAGAGCGCGAGAGATCAAGGCGGGCCACAGAACACCCGATGCGCGCAATCTCGACCCTGATGCTATAAGCGCATCATCAACCGATGATGCCCATATTCGGCAGTAAGTTTTTGCGTTCCATATCCTGCGCGCTGATACGCAATATCGCAGCTTTCGGCTGCTCGTCGGCACAGTCATTCTCCCTGACCGACTCATACGTCGGCTCACAGGTAACGCGTCGTTAACCAAGCTCGGCATATTGAGTGTTCGCAGCGGGGGACGAGGATATGACCAATGGACAGCGCAACAATTTTGACGCGCTAAGGTTGTCAGGCGCCTTCCTCGTGCTGATCAGCCATCAGTTCGCTCTGTCCGGACGCGTGGAGCCAACGTTCCTGGGGGATCATTCGTTCGGTAACCTCGGCGTGCTCATTTTTTTCTCAATCAGCGGCTATCTGGTCACATCCAGCTGGTTGAAAGACCCTAGCATTCTGCGCTTTACCGCTCGTCGTGCCCTTCGGATGGTGCCGGCTCTTTGCATATCAATTCCGCTGACGTTTGCAGTGATAGCTGCGCTTGGACTGACGGGATTTCCTGAGAACCCAAAGCACCTCCCCAACGGATCACTTTGGACCATTCCGTACGAGGTCTATTGTTATGGACTACTTATCGTTGCCGGAACCGCAACGCGACGTCCTTCCATCGTGTTGGTCGTGGGAATTTTTGGGTATTTCGCGCTTTCAGGTCTTCAGTCCGGAGAGAGTTTCCTCGCGGACTTCGGGCTCTTCTTCGCTGCAGGAAGTCTGTTGCGGGCCTGTCCGTACCTCCGCAAACCCCTGCCGACCCTGTTCTCCCTGGTCATGGGCTATGCGCTCATCCGCATTGATCAGACAAAACTCGGGCTCGCCTTTGTCATTCCATCGCTGACCGTCGCGATTGGCCTGCGGTCATGGGCTGGCCTGCGAGACATCTCGAAAATCGGCGATCTCTCCTACGGCATCTACATCTACGCATGGCCCATGCAGCAGATAGGAGTAGCACTCTTGGGGCGGGAAACGCCTTACCTTGAACTGCTGTCCATCACCGTGCCCGTTACGGTTGCCCTGGCCGCTGCCTCGTGGCACATCGTCGAAAAGAAGGCTCTCCGCTTCAAGCCGGGTCGGCCATTTGGAAATAGCGCGCCAGGCAGGGCACGCGTCGTTTCGGAAGCGGACCTTCATTAAGCTTTACACCGAGGTGTTGATTCAGGAGATTTGGGCGGCCTGAAGGCCTTGGGGGCCAGACGTGAAGGGCCGCCCGGCCGCGTGGCCGCCAACCCGCTATAATGCCCGGCTTCCTATACCCCCGGTACCCACGGCAATGTCCCAGGCCGCTCCCAAAGTCGGTTTCGTCAGCCTCGGCTGTCCGAAAGCCCTCGTCGACTCCGAACGCATCCTCACCCAGCTGAAGGTCGAAGGCTACGAGATCGTGCCCAGCTACGGCGAGGCCGACGCGGTCGTCGTCAACACCTGCGGCTTCATCGATTCGGCCGTTCAGGAATCGCTCGATGCCATCGGAGAGGCGCTTCACGAGAACGGCAAGGTGATCGTCACCGGTTGCCTGGGTAAGCGTTCGGAGCTGATCCGTGAGAGCTACCCCGACGTCCTGTCCATCTCGGGCCCGCAGGATTACGTCAGCGTGATGAGCGCGGTGCATCAGGCCATTCCGCCGACGCGGAACAAGTTCCTCGATCTGGTGCCCGACACCGGCGTGAAGCTGACGCCCAAGCATTACGCGTACCTGAAGATTTCCGAGGGCTGCAATCACCGCTGCAGCTTCTGCATCATCCCGTCGATGCGTGGCGACCTCGTCAGCCGCCCGGTCGACCAGGTGCTGATGGAAGCCGAGAAGCTGGCCCGCGGCGGCGTGAAGGAGCTGCTGGTGATCTCGCAGGACACCAGCGCCTATGGCGTCGACGTGCGCTACGCCGAGCGCGAATGGCGTGGCAGGTCGTACCGCACGCGGATGACCGAGCTGTGCGAGGGCCTGTCCGAACTGGGCATCTGGACCCGGCTGCACTACGTCTACCCGTATCCGCACGTCGACGAAATCATGCCGCTGATGGCGGACGGCAAGATCCTTCCGTACCTCGACATCCCGTTCCAGCACGCCAGCCCGCGCATCCTCAAGCTGATGAAGCGCCCGGGTAACGTCGACAAGACACTGGAGCGCGTGCAGAACTGGCGTCGTCAGGTGCCGGATCTCACCATCCGCAGCACGTTCATCGTGGGCTTCCCCGGCGAGACCGATCAGGAGTTCCAGGAACTGCTCGGCTTCCTGCGTGAGGCCGAACTCGATCGCGTGGGTGCGTTCGCGTATTCGCCGGTCGACGGCGCCAGGGCCAATGACCTGCCGGGTCAGATCGACGAAGAACTCAAGGAAGACCGCCTCGAGCAGTTCATGGCCGTGCAGGCCGAGATCTCCGCCGCCAAGCTGCAGCGCAAGGTGGGCAGGACGATCAAGGTGCTGGTGGACGAAATCGATACCGATGGCGCCTGGGGGCGTTCCAGCGCCGATGCGCCGGAAATCGACGGTGCCGTGCGTATCGACGATGGCCAGCTGCTGAAGCCTGGCCAGTTCGTTGACGTCGTCGTCGAAGAAGCCGACGCCCACGACCTCTACGGTCGTCTGGCTTAAGTCCCATGCGTTACGTGGCACCGACGCGGCATTCGCTCGATCGGAGCGTGTTCGCGTCGCCGCCGCTTTCCGCCTGGGGCGATTACACGTCGCTCCTCGACGGCGATACGTGGCCCGGTACCGCGCCGCTGAATGCCTTGCTCCCGCCCGATGCCGACGTGCGCTTCGTGACGCAGGACAAGGCCCTGCTCGACGACGGGCTGCACTACGAAGAGCGCATCGCCCGCAAAGGCGCAATCGCCACGCGTGCCGAGAACTGGCACGACCTGTTCAACGCGCTCATCTGGCTGCGCTACCCGTCGCTGAAACGTGCACTCAACGCGCGCCAGATGGATGAGATCGCGCGCATGGGACCGCGTGAGCGCTCACGTCCGCAGTGCGCGCTGACGCATTTCGACGAAGCGGGGATGATCGTTTCGCTGCGCGATCCGGCCATGCTGCACGCCTGGGATGCACACGACTGGTCGACGCTGTTCTGGACGCATCGCGAGACCTGGCTGCGCGGCGAAGCGAGCGTCGAGGTGTTCGGCCATGCGCTGCTCGAGCATGCCCTGACGCCGGAGAAGCTGCTGGTGGGGAAGGCGTTGGTCGTCATGGACGGGCGCGATGCGCGTGCCGTCTGCGCCGAGGCGATTCACAGCGGTGCCGTTCTCAACGATCCGCAGGAACTTCGGCCGTTGCCGGTGTCCGGCGTGCCGGGCTGGCACGCGGATACGGGGGAGGCGTCGTTCTACACTACGGCGCCGTGTTTCCAGCCGCTGCGCGCGGGGCGGGTCTACCCGCCACCGCTTTAGCGAAAAGCGCTCAGCTCAGTCCGTGATCCCGCACGTAGTCGCCGAGCAGGCTGTCGTGATCGACGCCCAGCTTGCGCATGGCATCCCGCTTCTGGCGGCTGATCGTCTTGACCGACTTGCCTTCGCGGTCGGCGATCTGCTGAAGCGACATGCCGTTGACGAAGGCGCGGATGACTTCCGTCTCGCGGGGTGACAACGGCGCACCCGGCATGGCGACCGAACTCTCGTCGGCCTCGTTGAGGATGTCGAGCAGGGTTTCGCTGAGGTAGGTTTCGCCGTCGGAGACCGCACGTGCGGCCGTGGCCAGCTCGTCCATCGGGGCACGTTTGTCGACGATGCCGCGTGCGCCGCGTGAGAGCATCGACTGAAGAGCGGCGGGGCGGTTGATCATGGTCAGGACGATCAGCGCGATATGCGGATAATCCTTGGCGATCGCTTCGAGAAGGGGGAATCCGTCGTCCTGCCGATCGCTCGGCATGAGAAAATCCGTAATTACGACGTCACATTCGCGGTCGGCGAGCATGGCCAGAAGTTCGTCGGCCGCCTTCGCCGCACCGACCACTTCGATATGCGCATTCTCGAGCGCAAGCCGCCCGCCAACGAGAACGAGGGGGTGATCGTCTGCCAGAATGACCTTGAGTGGCATGCCTTGCGTTCTCCTGAATACGTTGCGACACATTGAGCTTCGAACCGATTATGCCCAGAAGGTTACCTTGACGAAGCCTCCCACGTGATCCGACGCCTGCTCCCGTTAATTTTGTTTGTGCTTGCCAGTGTGGCGATGGCCACCCCGGACGTGCCGTTGCGTCCGGAGGATGCCGAATGGCTCCGCCACCACCCCGTACTCACGGTCGGCGCCTACCCGGAGGGCTATCCCCCCTTCGAGGAGCTTCGTGACGGTGAACTGGAAGGTCTGGGCCCGGACTACCTGCGCGAGATCGCCGCGGAGCTCGGCGTCACGTTGCAGACCCGCGAATACCCGAGCTGGCCGGCGCTCCTGGCGGGCCTGGCCAAGGGCGAGATCGATGTCGCCACGTCGGTCACGCCGCTGGAACAGGGCATGCCCGGCATTCGTGTGGGTGCGACCTACTTCGAATCGCTCCCGGCGGTGGTGGAGCGGGTGGACGCGCCCATCGTGCACCGTCCCGGCGATCTGGTCGGCAAGCGCCTGGCCGTCCATACCGGCTACTTCGACATTTCGGCCTTGCGTCGCGAGCTGCCTGAGACGACTCTGGTCGAGACCGCCTCGACGGCCGAGGCGCTGGAGCGCGTGCGCAGCGGTGACGTCAACGCGTACCTGGACAACCCGTATTCGGCACGCGAGTTCGTCTCGCGTCTGCGGCTGGACCATGAGCTTCGCGTCGGGGCGCCGCTGGCGCTGCCGATCAGCGCGTTGGCCTTCGCTGTGCCTGCGGAGCGTGCTCCGCTGGGGCGGGCGCTGGACCACGCCCTGGGTGAGCTCACCGCCGCGGATCACGGCCGCCTGCGCGCGCGCTGGGTGGGGCGGGATATCGCGCCGCGGCCGAGGGAGGCCGGTATCCCTCTCAGTGAAAAGGAGAAGAACTGGCTGCAGGCGCTGCCGCCTCTGCGTCTGGGGGTGGATCCCAGCTATGCGCCTTTCAGCCTGATCACGGGGCAGGGTGAGGCGGAGGGCCTTTCGCTGGATTACGTGCGCGAGATCGCGGCCGAACTGGGTATCCGCGTCACTCAGGTGCCCAGCGAGAACTGGGCGGGCACGGTCGAGCGGGTGCATCGGGGCGATGTCGACCTCGTCGCGGCCATCAATCCACAGAGTGCGACGGCGCCGTTCCTCGAACCGAGCGTGCCTTACCTCGACTTTCCGATCATGATCGTGACGCGTGAGGGCTCGCCCACGGTGGCCGGCCGCGACGATCTGGTGGGTAAACGCGTTCTGGGTAATACCACGCGCGAGCCGATCCGGCGGCTGCTCTCGCGCATTGCCGGCGTGCAGATCGTCTCCGTCGATACCGAGGCGGACGGCCTGCGCCGCCTTGCGGCCGGTGAGGGGGATGCGTTCGTTGGCAATCTGGCCTCGGTCGATTACCTCATCCGCGAAAATTTCCTCGGCCAGCTGAAGGTGGCCGCTCCCACCGGCGACAACGAAGCGATCGCCATCGGTGTGCGGCGTGAACTCGCGCCGCTGGTTCCCCTGGTCAACCGTGTGCTGGTCAATCTGTCGACGCACCGGCAGCAGGAGATCCGCAACACCTGGTTCGCCTCCCACTACGTGGTGGGACCGACATGGCGTGAAATCGCGGGGCGCGTGCTGCCCTTCGTCGCGGTGTTGCTGGCTTCGCTGATCGCCATCAGCTATGCGTACCTCAATCTGCGTCGCGAGACGCGCCGACGCGAACGCACCGAGCGGCGTCTCGCCGAGGTCACGGCGCATGTGCCCGCGGTGGTCTACGAGGCGGTCCGCGGCGTCGACGGCGCTTATGCGATGGCGTATGTCGGTGGCGATCCGCAAAGCATTCTCGGCATGGAGCCGGGCGAGCTGCTCGCCGGCGGCGAAACCATGCTGGCGCCCGTGCCGGACGAGGATCGCGAAGCGCTGCGCGAAGCGTTCGAACGATCCGCCCGCGAGCTCACGCCGCTGCACGTCACCGTTCGCGCCCAGGTCGGCGGGCGCACGCGCTATCTCAGCTCCGATGCGGTGCCGCTGGCCGCGGCTGACGGCAGCGTGCGATGGAACGGCTACTGGGTCGACGTGACCGCGCAGGAACTGGCCGCGCGCGGCGTCGCCCATGCACGTGACGAAGCGGAAGCCGCGACCCGCGCGAAGAGCGATTTCCTCGCGACGATCAGCCACGAAATCCGCACCCCGATGAACGGCGTGATCGGCCTGCTCGACGTGCTCGAGCGTACGCCGCTGGATCGGGAACAACGCAAGATGGTGTCGACCATCGAGCATTCGGCGGAGGCCTTGCTCCACATCCTCGACGACGTGCTCGACTTCTCGAAGATCGAAGCCGGTCATCTGACGTTCGACCCGCGGCCCGCGGATCCACGCGCCATCGTGGAGGGCGCCGTCGCCATCATGGCGGCGCAGGCGGAGGCGAAAGGACTGCGCGTCGAAGTGACATTCGACGAGACCCTGGCGCCTGCGCTGATGGTCGACGACGGGCGCTTGCGTCAGGTCCTGCTCAACCTGCTGGGTAACGCGATCAAGTTTACGGCGCGTGGCGCCGTAAACGTGGCGTTACACGTCGACGAAGAACATGGCGCGCGCCAGCGCCTGCGCTTCGTGGTCACCGACACCGGTATCGGCATTCATGCGGCCAAGCTTCGGCATGTCTTCGCCCCGTTCAGTCAGGCCGAGTCGTCGACGACCCGCCGCTTCGGCGGGACGGGCCTCGGCCTGGCGATTTCGCGGCGTCTCGTGGAACGCATGGGTGGGCACATCGCGATCGAGAGCGAACCGGGACGGGGCACCGTCGTTACGGTGACGCTCGAGCTGCCCGTCACCACGCTACCGCTGTCGCAGGATACGGAGGTCGACGACAGGGCCACTGTCGCCGCCACGCCTCGTGACGCGCGCATCCTGCTGGCGGAAGATCATCCGGTGAACCAGGAGCTCGTCCGCGTGCAGCTGGCGCTTCGGGGTTACCGGTGCGATGTGGTCGACGATGGTGTCGCCGCGCTCGAGGCCCTCGACGTCGGCGACTACGATCTGTTGCTGGTCGATTGCCACATGCCCAGCATGGACGGCTATGCCGTGGCGCGCGAGGTGCGCCTGCGCGAGGCGGGTGGCACGCGGCGTCTGCCCATCGTCGCGATGACCGCCGACGCACGCTCGGATCAGCGGGAGATTTGCCTCGCGGCAGGCATGGACGACCTTCTTCGCAAGCCGATCCGGCTCGAGGCGTTTCATGAGACCGTGGCGCGCTGGCTTGGCGCGCGGGGTCGTGTCGACCTCGACGTCCATCTCGACGACACGCATGACGGCAACCACGCGACGGCGCCTTCGGTCAGCGTGCCCGACCTCGGAATCGACATGGATCGCATGCGCCGCGCGTTCGGTTCCGACGCCAACGTCGTCAGCGTGATTCAGGCGGGTGTGCAGGCGACGCGGGATGCGCTGACGAGCCTCGATGTCGTAGCGGCTCGCGCGGATCGCGATGAGGTCGCGGGATGGATTCACCACGTGCTGGGCGGCGTGAACGTATTCGGGCGATCCGAGGTGGGCGAGCAGGGGGAGCGGATGGAGCTGGCCTTGCGGGAAGGCGGTGACGTCGACCGGGTCGCGTTGCGAGACTTCGCCGCGGGCGTCGGGCGTTTTGCCGATGGGCTGGAGGCGTTTGCCGGGCGGCTGGTGGCGGCTTCGTAGAGTCGCCGACAAGGCTGTCTCCCCGCCTGTCCCGGCTGGGTTTCTGCCCGTTTCAATCCCTGCCTGTCTCAGTCGTACGCCACCGCCAGAATCGCAAACCGCGTCCGTCCACCCGGCAGATCCGCCTCGAACTCATCATCCAGCCGCTTCTTGAGTACCGCGCGCGCCATGGGCGAATCGATACTGATCCACCCTTTGCGTGCATCGGTTTCATCCGGTCCCACGATGCGATAACGCACCGTCTCGCCGGTTTCCACATTCTCGAGTTCCATCGTGGCGCCGAAGAAAACCGCATCGCGCTGAGAAGGCGCGGCTTCGACCACCTTGAGCACCGGAATGCGTTTGCTGAGATAGCGCGCGCGACGATCGATCTCGCCGAGTTGCTTCTTGCGGTACGTGTACTCCGCATTCTCGGACCGGTCGCCTTCGGCGGCAGCCGCGGCCAGTGCCTTGACCACTTCGGGACGTACCGTGTGCCACAAATGGTCGAGCTCCGCCTTGAGTCGCTCGAAGCCCTCGCGCGTGATGATCGCCGTCGACGACGGCGACGGCGGGCGCCAGCGGCTCATGGCGATACCCCGTATGTCGGGCTCAGCGTCGCCAGCAGTGCTTCCAGGTCGGATCTCACGGGATGTTCCGGATAGTCGGCAAGCAGCCGGCGGGCGAGCCGTGCCGATGACACGGGGTCGCCGAGACGGTCGTGCAGACGCGCCGCCAGCAGTCCGTAGCTGGGCGCGCCCATGTCACGCGGCCAGGTCGTCAGGTAGCCCTGCGCGAGGTGCAGCCCCAGCCGAACCATGCCGCCATGCGCGGCGACATCCGCCAGCGGTCCGCACGTGCGGGGATCGTCAGGGAGAAAGGCGGGATCGACGTCGAGGCAGTCCTGAACCACGCCCAGGGCACGCCGGGTTTCCTGCCCGGCGATCAGCGCGGCGATGCAGATCTGCCCATGGACGAGCAGCTCGGGAAGCCGGTCCTGCGCACGTAGCAGTTCACGGTAGCGTGTATGCATCGGGACGGGTGCGAGGCCTTCTCTCAAGCGCTCCGTAAGAATGTCGGTGGCTCCGGGAATGTCGTCGCGCGCGATCAGGTTGACGTGCCGAAGCAGTGCGTCGTCGTCATCGGGTTCGGTAGCCTCGCGCAGCGCGATGGACGAAGGGAAATAGCCCAGCGTCTCGTGTTTGCGGTGAATCAGAGCGCCCATGAGATGAAAGTTGTAGATGGTCAGGTAATTGGCCACCGCGTAATAACCGAGCGTGCCGATGAAGGTCGGGCCGTGATCTTTCATGGCGTACTGCGCGCCCGCCTGGAGCAGGCTGGTCAGGATGACGATGGCGAACAGCAGCAGGTAGCTCGGACCGAAACGGCCGATGGCCGCGATCCAGTTAGCCGGGTTCAGCGCCGCGCCGACACCGTCGAAGGTGAGCGACATCGTGATCACCGGCAGGACGAAAGCGAACACCAGTGAGACGAGCAATCCGGGAATGCCAAGGAAAAACGGTGCCAGCACGGCCAGCGCGTTGCCGGTGAGCTGAATCAGGATCAGTGCGACGCCGGTGCTGTCCTCGGTGTTGAGCGCGAGCTCCGGCGGATCGGCGAAGCCATCCGCCGTGTGCCGGAGGCATTCGAACGCGTAGACGTAGATCGCCATCCAGCCGATGAAGATCACCAGCAGTTTCAGACCGGTCACCGGCAGGAACGAGAGCGCCTCCAGCAGCGTCACCGCGATCAGCGTCAGCCGGGCGCCGCTACCCAGGGGGTAGCGGAACCCGTCGATCGCACGCTGCGAAAACGGCGTGTCGGCGTCGGCGAGCGCGTGTCGCGGCATGCTCAGCGCTTTCCGCCGAAGATGCTGCCAAGAATGCCGCGTACGATCTGCTGACCCGCACGCGTTCCGGCCGCGCGCACCATCGACTTGGCCATCGTCTCGACCATACCCTGCCGCCGTCGGGTTCCGAAGACGGCGTCACGCACGGCGCCGCCCCAGCCCGCGTCGTCTTCGCCCGCCTTGCCAGCGGCGTCGCCGGTTTTACCCGCAGACTTCACCGACGGCGCATCGTCGGCGTTCTTCGCCGTGGCGCGCGCGGCGAGGCGTTCCTCGGCCGATTCCCGGTTGACCGACGTGTCGTATTTAGCGCCGACGGGCGAGCGCGCGCGAACGGTCGCGCGCTCGTCGTCGGTGATCGCGCCGATGCGGCATTCAGGCGTCGACACGAGGATCTTTTGCACGGGCGAGGGGACACCGCCATCACCGAGGGTCGATGCCAGGGCTTCGCCGGTGCCGAGCGTGCCGATGCTTTCGACCACATCGAGTTTCGGGTTTCGCGCGAACGTTCCGGCGGCGGCTTTCACCGCTTTCTGGTCGCGCGGGGTAAACGCGCGCAGCGCATGCTGTACGCGATTGCCCAGCTGGCCGAGGATCTCGCCGGGTACGTCGTCGGGATTCTGGGAGCAGAAGTAGACGCCCACGCCCTTGGAACGGATCAGCCGCACCACCTGTTCGACACGCTGGCGCAGGGCGGCCGGCGCGTCGTCGAACAACAGGTGCGCTTCGTCGAAGAAAAACACCATCTTCGGCACGTCCAGATCGCCCACTTCAGGCAGCTGCTCGAACAGCTCCGACAACAGCCACAGCAGGAACGTCGAATACAGGCGCGGCTTGAGGATCAGGGTATCCGCCGCCAGCACGTTGATCACGCCACGGCCGCTCATGTCCTGACGCATCAGATCCGGCAACTCGAGCGCCGGTTCGCCGAAGAAGGCGTCGGCACCGTCCTGCTCCAGCTTCAGCAAGGATCGCTGGATGGCGGCGACGCTCTGCGGACTGATCAGGCCATAGCGCGACGAGATGTCCTTGGCGTGCCCGGAAGCGAAGCCCAGCATCGCGCGCAGGTCGGGCAGGTCGAGAAGCAGCAGGCCTTCATCGTCGGCGACCCGGAAAATCACCTCGAGGACGCCCTCCTGCGTGTCGTTCAGCTCCAGAATGCGGGAGAGCAGGGTCGGGCCCATCTCCGACACGGTGGCACGTACCGGGTGACCGGCCTTGCCGTAGATGTCCCAGAACACCACCGGATTGGCCTGCGGCTTCCAGGTCGTGAGACCGAGCCTGGTCAGGCGGGCGGTGAGCTTTTCCGACGGAGCGCCGGCGGCTTGTGAGAGGCCGGCGAGGTCGCCCTTGGCATCGGCCAGAAAACATGGCACACCGAGGCGAGAAAAACCCTCCGCGAGCAGCATCAGGCTGACCGACTTTCCCGTACCCGTGGCCCCGGCGATCATGCCGTGGCGGTTGCCGTAGCGGGAGTCCAGTTCGACAGCGGCCTCGTCGTTGCGGCCAATCAGGATCGTGGGCATGGTTTCATCCTTAAGAATCTCCTGAACAAGTGTACGCAACGATATGCCGTTACGGAGAAAATTGACGCACGACCGCTTGAGTCCGGGCGGTCCGGCGGGTAACGTGGCCGCCACTGCCTGACCCTGAGTTTCGTACATGTCCTTTCGCGTGCCGCGTCCGCTTCTCCTGCTTCCCCTGGCGGTCCTCGCCGGTTGCGCTTCCAGCGGTACGCCCCGTCCGGGCAGGGCCACGCCCGAGGTCAATGCGTTGTACGACCGGATGAACCAGGCGAGCAAGGGTTACGAGAGCTCGATCGACCAGGCTCGCCGGGGCGATACCCCGCAGGCGGCGCAGACGCGCAAGCAGTCGCTCGACCAGCTCAAGGACGCGTCGGCCCGTTGCAGCCTGACCCCGGGTTGCGACCCGCAGCGGTTCGCCGCGGTGTTCGATCGTCTGCTGCGCCTGAAGGACGGCAGCTTCATCGAAGGCGAAGATGCGGACGATACGGAGCAGGGTGCCGAAGTCGGTGCGCAGCCGGGCGACGCGAATCTGCCGGGCTCCGTCGCGATCGGTTCGTTACCGGCGGCGCAACGCGCCGTCACCATGCTCAAGGGCCAGCAGTTTTCCGACCTGATGGTGATGAACGGTCCGGTCAAGGCGGCGCTGGAGCTCTGGCTGACCCAGCTGCGTCCCAACCTGATGGACGCTTACGTCAATTACCAGATGATGCGCTACAAGATGTGGCCGGCCTACAAGAAGGCCGACCTGCCCGAGGCGCTGCTCTTCGGCATCATGGCCAAGGAGTCGGGCGGCAAGGTGCACGCGGTCTCGCGCTCCGGCGCATCCGGCCCCCTGCAGTTCATGTACGCCACCGGCTTGCGCTTCGGCCTGAGCAACTCGGACGGCTTCGACCAGCGCTTCGATCCGACGATGGCGGCGCAGGCCAATGCGGAATACATCGACGAGCAGCTGGCCGCCTTCAACAACAACCTCGAGCTGACCCTGGCGGCCTACAACGGCGGTGAGGGGCGCATGCGCCGCATCGCGGCGAGCAGTCCCGGCGCGGGCTTCTACGATCCGCAGATCTATGGCCAGATGTCGGCGGAAACGCGTGACTACGTCCCGATGGTGCTGGCCGCGGCATGGTTGTTCCTGCACCCTGACAGCTATCACCTGAAGTGGCCGAAGATCGACGGTGAGCCGGGCCAGATCACGTTGAAGCGCCCGGCCTCCCTGAGCGAACTGACGGTCTGCCTCGGCTCGACGCAGGACATGCCGGAAGGCTGGTTCCGCACGCTGCGCAACCTCAACCCCCGCCTCGATCCGCAGATCAGCCAGCCGGTGGGTATGCGACTCGAAGTACCCAAACAGCTCGAGAAGGCCTACGCCTCCAGCTGTGCCGACGGTCCGTGGCCCATCCTCGCGGCCGACCTGCACAATGCGGTGAAGATCATCGCTCCACCCCCGCCGGCCGCCACATCCGCCGCGCTGGCCGGTGGTTCGTCGTCGTCGACACCGTCGAAGTCATCGTCGTCGGCTTCGAAGAGCTACACGGTGCGCCGGGGCGACACGCTCGTCAGTATCGCTCGCAAGAGCAACTGCGCGGATGTCGAGGACATCGCGCGTATGAACGGCCTCAAAGGACATCAGCTGAAAGTGGGGCAGGCGCTGCGCGTACCGGTTTGCCGGTAGTTTTTCTGAAAAGAATCAGGCGACCGCGTGCGGTTCCATCCACGCGTCGGCGGCATCGCGCTTATCCGGTGCCGAGAGTTCCTTGATCTGACGCATCAGGCGAAGAATCTGCCGGTGCAGGTCTTCCATGCCAGGACGGCGGGAATCGAGGGTCTCGTGATACACCGAGGCGATCCACAGGGCGACGCCGCGTGTGGCGATCAGCGGATTTTCCGAGCGTGCCTTGCCCAGGCCGACATCCGGCCCGTGACCATAGGTGCTGTAGCGTTCTTCCGGCGGAGTGCCGTAGAGATGCGGGAAGTCACATGCCGCGGCCTGCTCCATCTCGCGCCTGACCAACTGCTGCAGGTCGGCGTGTGCCCGGACGGGAAGAGCAAGCACGACGCGCTCGATGTCGGCGAGCTGCCGCTTAAGGCGGATCTCGCGATTGACGGCAATGAGATGAGTGACAAGACGCATGGACGACTTCCCCTGGGCGGATGCTTCTTTGACCCCGGCGCTTCCCCCTAAGAGGCACCGGAGTCACGGAGCATACGCCGACGCCGCGTCAATTTGAAGACATTCTCGTCACATTGTGACGCGGTGGGTCAGTCGCGCGTGTCGGCGCCCACGTATTGGCCCAGACGCTGGCCGACGACGACTTGCTGCTGGGGCTGGAGGTCGTCGAAGCGGTAGCCCTCCGGCAGCAGGAGGATCACGGTCGAGCCCATGTTGAAGCGGGCCATCTCGCCGAAGCGATCGATGTGGACGCCTCTGCCGCGGCAGTCCTTGCGGATGATATCCGCCGCGTACGGCGGGATAGCCATGCCGTCCCAGACCGTGGCGACGCTCGAGACCAGGATCGCTCCCACCATCACCGAGACGAAGGGGCCGTGTTCGCCGTCGAAATGGCAGACGAGGCGTTCGTTACGTGCAAAGAGGCGAGGAATGTCGGCCACCGCGAACGGGGCGACGCTGAAGATGCGACCCGGCACGTGTGTCGTGCCGGTCAGAGTGCCCGACAGCGGCATGTGAACGCGGTGGTAGTCGCGCGGGGACAGGTAGATCGTCGCGAAGCTGCCGTTTCGGAAAGGGGCGGCGGCTTCGTCGCTGCCCAGCAGTTCGGCCGCCGTGTATTCCTGGCCCTTGGCCTGGAAGATCCGGCCGTCGCGAATCGGGCCGCACTGGCTGATACGTCCGTCAGCGGGACAAAGAATGGCCTGCGGATCGGGCGCGGCGGAGCGTGCGCCCGGCTTCAGCTTGCGCGTGAAAAACGCATTGAAATGCTGATAGGCGAGCGGGTCGGGCTGCGCCGCCTGACTCATGTCGACGTCGTAGCGCTGGACGATCTCCCGGATCAGGAAATTTTTCCAGGGCGTCCATTCCCAGCGGGTCGCCCAGTAGACGATTCGCGAAAGAAAGCGGTGCGGGAGGATGTACTGCAGCAGGACCTTTGGCTTCATCGGGGAAGTATAGGCGAGGCCCGCGTTTCCCGCTGCTGCGGTAAGACTGTGCAAAAACTATGCGCATATTCGGCAAATAAATGCACGTTTTTTTCATGGCCTGCCGAATATACCTAAGTAATGACCGACGCGTCTTCGACACGTCGCTGCTTCGCACGGGGCCCAGGAGGGCCACGGTGAACGGGTGAGGGGGCTCGCGTCGCCGGGTAAGGGAGTGCCAGTCGTGCTTCACGGTGCCGGGATCGGCGCCCGATAGGGATACGTACCAAAAATGAGCTCCCAGGTTATTTCGCGCCGCGCCATGATGGGCGGCCGCCGTCGCGCCAAATTGTTTCTCGCCGTCGCCGCGGCACTGACGGGTGGTCCGGTCGTCGCTCAGACCGTCACCCTCGACGCCTATTCACCGACGAAGAACGACAACCAGCAGTACGCCACGGTACTGACGCCCGGTCAGGTGGTGACGATCTCCGGCCCACAGCTTTTCGCCGCGGGTGACACCGGCACGCGCAATACGACCATCGCCGCGCTCCAGGGACTTGGACGGATCCAGTCGGGTTCCGAGTGGATCGGTGCGGCACGTCTGAACCCCGGCACCCAGAACTTTGGCGTCAGCGTGCCGGATCCCATCACCGGTGGCCGGCGTGTCGTCTCCACGTACAACAGTGCCAACCTGGTGGGGCTGAGCGCCGTTGACGGCAGCACCGCGGTGCCGGACGTGGTCAACGTCAACGGGCAGCAGTACATCGACGCGCGCGTCGGCACGGTGACCAGTGGTGGCGGCGCGCTCACCGTCGACATCGGCAGTCCCGGCGTGCCGACGGACTCCACCACCAACGGCTGGACCATGGCGGCGAAACAGACCTCCCTGTTCTACGCGGACGGCACCGGGAGCGCGGCCAGCACCATCGACTGGACCTCGCGCAATCGCATCGCCTTCAACGGCGACGTGGCCAACCCGGCCCAGCCGCAAAACCTGTACGTGAGTTACGTTTCGCATTACGGCGGCACGTTCGATGTCACCACCGTCGACGGTGTGACGAGTTCACACACCGTCACCAATGACGCGCAGCTGCGTGATTACAACAATTTCCTCATCGCCAACCTGCAGACGGGGAATCTCGCTCCCACGTCGTACGCATCGTTGTTCGCGAAGGGCTACAGCGCGACGACCGAGCAGATCAGCTACGGCATCAGTGCCGACGACGCAGCCGATGAAGTGGCGCAGCCCATCGGTAATCGCATCGTCATGCAACTGGTCGGCCCCAATGCCTCCGGCACGGTGGCTTCCGGCGCGACGCTGGAAGCCGTCAACACCAACGGCGGCACGGTGCGCGGAGAAGCCGGCGCGAACGTGACGATCAATGGCACGCTGGCGGCCACGCATAACACCGGCGACGGCTCGGCGCTGGTGCTGACGGGAGCGGGTACGACAGGTACCAACAATGGCGTGATCAACGGCAACTTCTTCCGTAATGCCGACAACACCATTACCAACGGTGCCATCGGGTCCACGGCGGTCGATCTGCAGTCCGGCGGTACGTTCACCAATGGAACCAACGGTATTCTCAACCTCGCCACCGGCTCGGCCAACGGCGCGGGCAAGTCGATCGGCGTGCGCGTGGGCGCCAATGCCAGCGCGACCAACAACGGCATCGTCAACGTCGGCGTGACGGGTTCGCGTTCGAATGGCTCGATGGACGGCATCGCGCTGGGCGATCCCAGCGCCATCTTCACCAACGGGACAGCGGGCACGATCTATATCGGTCGCGGACCGCAAACGTCACCCGCGACGCCAGCGGCCGACATCGCGGTCAACCAGGGCACGATGACGACAGGCATCTACGTACCTTACGCGGCGATCGCGCGGAACCAGGGCACCATCACGCTTGGCTCGCTCACCCAGAACGCCGCGGGCATTCTCGTGACGTCGCCGGGTGCGAACGTCGACAGCTCGGGGACGATCAATGTCAACGGCGCGGCCGCCGCGGTACCGCGCGAAAACGATGGCATCCTCGTGCAGAACGGCGGCGCCACCGGTAACGTCGTCAACAGCGGAACCATCAACCTCAATGGCGTGAACGGGGCGGGTATCAAGGCGCTCTCGACCGGCGCGACGGCATCGCTGGTGAGCAATACGGGCACGATCAATGTCGCCGGTGGCGCGGATCCCGCCAGTGGCACGCGCAATTACGGTGTCTGGGCCGAAGGGCAGGGCAGCGCCACGGCGAGCGCGAACGTGCAGGGTGCGGTAAACCTGCTCGGCGACGGCGCGATCGGTATCCATGCGCGCGGCCGTGCCACGGTCGATGTGGCTGCCGGCGCGGCACCGAGTTTCGCGAGTGGCACACGACAGATCGGCTTCTTCGCCTACGGCGATGACGCACATATCAATGTCAACGGCGGCAGCCCGCTGAACGTCTCGACGGCGCAGTCCACGCTGTTCCGGCTCGACTCGGGCGCGGATTTCGACGGCACGGGGCTGAGCATGGTCGCTTCCGGTGCGCAGTCGACCGGTATCCTGGGCACGGGCACCGGTTCACTGGTGAACACCCGCAACGCCGGTATCACGGTCTCCGGCAACGGTGCGCAGGGCGTGGTGGCGGAGGGTGGCGCGGTGGCCACCATCGACGCGGCGACCAACGTGAATCTTGCTGGCGCTGGCGCCATCGCCGGCGTGGCCGACGGCCAGAAACACAGCCTCACCGGCGCCAGCCAGGGTGCGGTCGTCACCAGTACGCAACTCAACAGCCTGGCGAATCTCACGTCCGCGACCAGCGGCGTCACCGGCTATATCGCACGGAACGGTGCCAGCCTCGTCAATGCCGGTGCCATGACTCTGACAGGGGCGAACACCACCGGGTTCATCGTCGAGACCAACGGCAAGGCCATCAACAACGCGGCGCTCAATCTGTCGGGCCCGGGTGCCACGGGCGCCTTGCTGCGCTCGGGCGGCACGTTCGCCAACAACGGCAGCATCCATGTGGGCAGCGGCACCGGCGTGCGCGTGGAAGGTGCGGGGACGCAGCGGCTCAATCCCGCCGGGTCGATCACGGTGGATGATGGCGTGGCGGGCGTGCAGCTGACCAGCGGTGCCGGCCTCGTGCTCGGTTCGGGTGACTCCGCGATCGTCACCAACGGCAGCGCGCACGGCGTACTGCTGGACACGGGCGCCGTCTCGCTCAACGCGACGGGCACGACGATCACCACGCTGGGTACCGGTAACGCGATCGAGAACGCCGCGGAGACCGGTGCGATCACGCTCCGCGGCGCGACGCTTCGCGTCGTCAACGGCGCGGGACTGCGTACCGCGACGGCGATCGATCCCTCGTCCACGGCGACGTTCAACGTCGACGGCTCGGGTGTGGGCTACGCGTTCCGCCGCGCCGACGGCAGTCCGGCCGACGGTAACCTTTCGATCGGCAATGGCTTCACCGTCAACGGTAACGGTGCGGGCGCGACCGGTATCCAGGCCCTGACCACGGGTTCCGTGGCCAATGCCGCGTCGGTGAATATCCTTTCGCCGGCCGGTGGATCGGCGCTTGTGGCAGGGACGGCGTCCTCGGTATCCAATGCCGGGGTGCTGACGTCGGCAAGCACCGCGTCGCCCGTCGTGGATCTTGCCAATGGGACGGGCACCAGTTTCGTCAACAGCGGCACGATCCGTGCGGCGTCGCCGTCGGCGCAGGCCGTGCGCGGTAGCGCCGGTAACGATACGGTCGGTCTCGTTGGGGGCAGCGTACGCGGCGACATCGGCACGGGGGAGGGATCCGACACGTTCGCCTGGACGGGCGGCACCCTGCAGGGCAGCCTGACCATGGGCAACGGGACGGGCAACCAGGCGACGGTGGGCAAGGTCGATACGTCCGGCACCTATCATCTGCTGGCCGGGACCGGCGGCGGTAACTCGCTGACGTTCGACGGGACATAGACACGCGGCGGCACGTTCGCCTACGACGATCTTGCGAAGGGTATCAACCTCGGCAACGGCTGGAACACCGTCTCGCTCGCGAACGGCGCGCAGTTCACCCTTACGGACAACCTCAAGCTCGCCAACAGCGACGTCGACATCGATCCGACGTCCACCCTCTATGCCGGTAACGGTGTCTACCCGGTGATCTCGGGCGCATCGCCGGGCTCGGCCAACGTGAATAATGCCGGCCTGATCGACCTGACCCAGGGCAGCGGATCGCCGGGCAATCGACTGACGATCGACGGCAATTATGCGAGTTCAGGCGGTCGGCTGAATCTGGTAACCAACCTCAACGCCGGTGGCGCCCTGGCCCAGCAGCAGACCGATCGCCTGCTGGTGCAAGGGAATGCATCGGGTGAAACGGTGCTCGATGTCACACCTGCCGCGCTGAGCACGGGAGCGCTGACCGATACCGATCGCAATGGCTACGTGCGTGCCGATGAAGGTATCTCCCTCGTGCAGGTCGCGGGCACGTCGACGGGCGGTGCTTTCCGGCTCAAGGGCGGTTATGTCGCGGCGGGTCCGTGGCAGTACGGCTTGTACGCCTTCCAGCCTGGCAGCAGCGATGCGTCGCAGCGCGTCGTGGGTGGTGCGACCACCGGCAACGCGTTCTGGGATTACCGGCTGGCCAACGTCCTGGTGTGCGACGGCCCTTGCCCCACGCCCACCACGGTTACACCGGCGCCTACGCCAGCGACGGGCCTGCCTTATCCGACGCCACAGCCGGGATCGATCGGCGGATTCGTGCCGGCAGGCGATGCTCGCCCGGCGGTCGTGCCGCAGGTGCCTTCGTACATTCTCTCGCCGACCGCGCTGGCCATCTACGGTTACAGCACGATCGACAACCTGCATCGCCGGCTCGGCGAGATTCGCGATATGAACGATGCGGGAGAGGGTCTCGGCGGTGAGCCGTTCGTGCGTTACATCGGTGGCGACTACAGCTACTCCTCCAACCGGTCGTTCAGCCAGTACGGCTACGACGCCGATATCGACACGCATGCGGTGCAGGTGGGCGTGAACATCTTCGCGCTCGATGCGGACCGGTCAGCCCTGCGGGCGGGTATCGCCTATACGCACGGCACGACGCGGCTCGAACCGAAAGCGGCCGACGGTTACAGCCGTACGAAATTCGATACCAACTCGGTCGCCATGTTCGTTACGTGGCAGCACGTGAGCGGTTTCTATATCGACGCGATCGCCCAGGGCGACCGCCACGTCGGCGACGTCGATACCGCTCGCTCAAAGGGTACGGCGCGCATCCGCGGCTCGGGCTGGAACGGTTCGCTCGAGGCCGGGTACCCGTTCAAGTTCGATGGCGGATGGGAACTGGAGCCGCAGCTTCAGCTGACGCGTCAGCACATCGCGCTACGTGATCAGACGGATACCGATGGCGCCACCACGCGGTTCAACGACCTGTCGCAGACGATCGGACGAGCCGGCGTGCGTTTCGATCGCACGTGGGTGACGGATAGCGGCAGCAAGGCTACGCCTTATGCGCGGGTGAACTACATCAAGGGCTGGGGCGGCAGTTCGTCGGTGAACGTCGGCGCCGAGGGCTACGACATCTCGCAGCAGTTCGCCGGCGGTGCTTTCGGTCGGATGGTGGAGGTGGGCCTGGGCGGTACGTATGCCTGGACCAACCGAATCTCGCTGTATGGTGAGGCGGACTGGCAGAAGAAGCTGGGTGATGCGGGAACGCGTGGCTGGGGCTTCAATGTCGGGGCGCGCTGGGACTTCTGAGTCCTCCGAGCTGAGGCGATCGCGTATCGCCAGCCAGCTGGCCTCCATCAGCGGCGGTTCCCACCAGGGTGTCGCAACCTGGTGGGGGCCGGCCTGCTGGTAACGGGTCGTCCCTCTATTTCACCACGGGTAACTCGACGTAGGTTCCTTCCTGCCCGTCGCGATAAATCTTCTGCGTCGCCTTCCGGTAATCCCCCGGCTTCGCGTTGAAGATGTTCGGCACGAAGGTCTGCGGGTTCCTGTCGTACAGCGGGAACCAGCTCGACTGGATCTGCACCATCACGCGATGCCCCGGCTGGAACACATGGTTCACGGTCGGTAGCGGAAACCGGTACTCCTGCGCGGTGTCCGGTTGAAGCGCCTTCGGCTTGTCATAGCCCTCGCGATAGCGGCCGCGGAAGATCTCCATCGCTACCGGTAGCTCGTAGCCACCCATCGACGGCTTCTCTTCGACCTCGTCCGGATACACGTCGATGAGCTTGACCACCCAGTCACTGTCCGTGCCACTCGTCGACGCGAGCAGATGAACCAGCGGCTCGCCGGCGACGCCCATCGGCTTATCCAGCACGGGGGACACATAGGTCAGCACATCGGTCCGCGACGCGAAATCGCGCTGGTCATCCACGAGCCATTCGGGCCACGAGTCTTCGCGATCGGCCACGCCGTGCGACCACGACTGAATCGGGCGCACGCGGTAGGGAACGGGCTTCGCGGGATCCGATACGTATTCGTCGTCGCCCTTGGCGGGTGCCGCCGTCCCGAGCGCGCCGTCGGCCCCGACGAACCAGCGCTGCATCGCAGGTACACATCCGTCACGGCAGCCGGAGGGCCACGTATTCAGCTTGCGCCACGTGTTCTCACCTGTAACGAACGCATTGACCGGCGCGATATCCGCTTTCGGCGCATCGTCCTTGAGGTACTGGGCGAGAAACGGACGCAGAATCTTCTGGCGGAACTCGGTGCCCGTATCGCTGCCGAGATCGATCGCGCCGATCGTGTTGGCTTTTTCCCATGTCTTCGCGTGACGCCACGGTCCCAGGACCAGCCACAACTTCTCATGCCCGGGATCGCGCGGCGCGAGGGCGCGGTACACCGCCATGTCGCCGTAATTGTCTTCCTGATCCCACAGGCTGTGCACCAGCATGGTCGGCACGGTCATCGGCTCATTCGCCGCGACCCTGTCGATGGCCTGCTCGGACCAGAAGCGGTCGTACGCGGGATGCGCAAGAATCTTCTGCCAGAATCCCAGCGATTCCATGCCGTAGGCGCGGCCGATATCGCCAGCCGAACCGCCGCGAAGGTACAGGTCGTAGTCGTCGCGGTAACCCGTCGTCCAGCCGATGTCGCTACCGCGCGAATTCACCATGCCGTAGATATAGGGGATCATCTGCTGGCGAAACGCGCCACGATGGAACCAGTCGTCGCCCATCCAGCCGTCGATCATGGGATTGATGGGCACGGCGACCTTCAACGCCGGATGAGGGCGGATCGTCGCCACCATCGCCTCGAACCCGTCGTACGAAATGCCGATGATGCCGACCTTGCCGTTGGACTCCGGCACATGTTTTACCAGCCAGTCCACCGTGTCGTAGATGTCCGAGGACTCATCCACGGCGGTCGGATTGCCATGGCCGATCGGCGGGCGGTTCATGACGAAGTCGCCTTCCGAACCGTGTTTGCCCCGGATGTCCTGGATGACGCGGATGTATCCGTCCTGGACGATGATGTCGGCCGGGTTGTCGTAGCCGCGCAGGGCGGTGTCCAGATGCGGACTGTCGCTGCGGTGACCCATGCCATCCGCGCCGTAAGGCGTGCGCGTGAGCAGGATGCCGGCGTGTGCCGTGCCCTTGGCCATCAGGATGACGGTATGCAGTTTGACGCCATCGCGCATCGGGATCTCGACGGTGCGGCGCACGTAGTCGAAGCCGGGGTTCGTCGGCGTGAATCGGGCCGGCGTTTCCGTCGGCAGGTCGTTATAGGTCTTCTCGCCACCGACCGCCGGAGTCGCGAGGACCCCGGCGGCAAGCGCGACGATACCCAGTCGCAGAAGTGAATGCATGGACGCTCCGTCAGAAGTCGTAGGTGACGCCAAACCGGGCGTAACGCGGCTGGGTGTAGCTGATGACCTGCTGGTAGCCGTCGTTCACCGAGTTGGTGCTGCCCGACACCGGGTTGGTCCGCTGCGAGCGCTGCTGGTTGAGGATGTTGAACACCGATACGGTGAAGGCCAGCTTCTTGTCGGCCCAGAGCGGACGGTACTCCGCATTCACGTCGACCAGCTCTTCCCACGGCTCGCGACCCTTCGCGCCGTATGCCGAAGGCACACCGAAGCAGAAGTGGTAGTAGCTGCCGTAACCGGAAGGGTCGCTCTCGTCCGCACCGTAGCGGCCGAGGCACGACTTCGGCAGTCCGGACTGGATCAGAATGTTCGCCGAGAGCAGCCATTCGGGAGCGAGCTGGTAGGAACCGTAGAGCTTCAGCTGGTGCTTGCGGTCGTTGCCCAGGTCGCCGTTGGCGTAGTTCATCAGCGTGGCGTAATCCCAGTCACGCGATGCCGCGACCGAGCCCTGGCCCACGTCCGAGCGCACCTGTCCTTCCGTGTTGCCGTAGCTGCGCGAGTAGAGGTAGTCGATCTTGCCCGACCACGTGCCGTCGAACGGATGCGACAGGTAGAGGTCCAGACCGTAATAATTGCGCTTGAGGTGAGGGAAGCCGAAATCGGCGTTGGTCACGGTGACATTCGTGTAGCCGCCGTTCGCATTGGCCAGCTGGTACACGTTCGCGCGGCCCGGATTCGACAGGTAGCAGCTACCCACCGTCACGGCGTCGATGTCGGCACCTTGTGCGATCGCCGCACGGGTGATCGCGCCGTTGTCGCAGACGTCATCCAGCGCGTTGCGCAGGTGACGCACGGTAGCCTTCGCGCCCGCCACCCAGTCGGCGTTGATCTGCTTGTCCAGGCCGAGAATGTATTCGTCCTGATACTCCGACTTGATGTTCTTCGCGCTGACCGTCTTAGGGTCGGGCGGCTGTCCGTATTCGCCGTTGGGAGAGACCGCACCACCGGTGGCCGACTGGATGAAGTTGACGCCGGTCGGCAGGCCGTTCGCGTCGATGCCGGTATAGGTGAAGTACTGGTTGGTCGCCAGCGAGCCGGCGGAGGTACGCAGCGCCACGGAGGCCGGCATGGCGAGGAAGTAACGACCGGCATTGCCGTAGATCTTCATGCTCGAGTCGCCATTGACGTCCCAGCTGAAGCCCAGTCGCGGCGCCCACTGCGGGCGGGTCAGCTTGAGATACGGCTGGCCGGACGGGTTGTAGTTGGTGAACTGATCGTTGCGCAGGCCGAGGGAGAGCAGCAGGCGGTCGGTGACCTGCCAGTCGTCCATGATGTATTGCGCACGCTGTCTGACGCGCACCGAGGCCAGCGTGTTGTAGTGGCGGTAGTAGCCGTAGTAACCGGTCTGGCCACCGGGATAGTTGGCCGGCTTGTCGACGAAGGGGCTGTCGCTGATGTTGAGATTGGGATCGCCCTTCGCATACCAGAGTTCGTAGCCATCGCCACCGATGGTCGTACCGTCTTCGATGTCCTGCGAGTCCTGATTGTCGATACCGGCGGTGATCGAGTGGCTGCCGATCTTGTAGTTGAGGTCGACACGCAGGTTGCGGTTGGTCGACTCATGATCCGGGTTGTCCACCGTATCCAGCGTCTGGCCGTTGGTGATCGGCGTGCCGCCATTGAGGGCCGGGTTCTGCTGACTGACGTTGCCGATGAACGGGCCGGAGACGCCGGTGGCCGGCGGCTCGTTGTAATAGGTGAGCTTCGACTTGCCGTACAGGGCGGTGAGGGTCAGGTCATCGGTAATGTAGCTGGTGAACTTCGCCACATAGACCATCGCTTTGGTCTTGTATGTCGAGTCCGTGCTGGCGAAATCGCCCACCGTATCGGTCGGGTAATCGTAGGTGTACTTGTTGCCGTTGGAGCGATGCGTCTGGTTGACGCCGGTCAGCTCGAGGATGTTGTTATCCGTGATGTTCCAGTCGAGCTTGCCGTACCACTTCGGATCCTTGTACGTGTACCGGGTATCGTAGGCGTGGTTGACGTCGCCGATGCTGTTGCCTTTGCTGCGCTCCATTTCCACCGCGGCGAAAGCGTACAGCTTGTCCTTGACCAGCGGGCCGCCGGCGTACGCACTCACGGTCGTGGTCCACTCGTGGTTTTCGTCGTTGCGCTGGTTGACCGTGCCCGGGGGCGCCGGGTTGTCGTGACCGTAGGTGATGTTGCGCGCGCTGGCGCGTGCGAAATCCGGCTCCCAGAGCACCTGCGCACCGAAGTGCCACTCATTGGTGCCGCGCTTGCCGACCTGGCTGATCACGCCGCCGTCCGAGCGGCCGTACATGGCGGAATAGCCGCCGCTGAGGATTTCCTGCTGATCGACCGCACCGTAGGGCAGGGTCACGCCACCGAAGCCGCTGAGCGGATCGGTCGTGTTCATCCCGTTGATGTAGTAGGCGTTCTCGGAGACGGCCGAACCCGCGAAGCTCACCAGGCTGCCGCCAAACGCGTTCTTGAAGCCGGTGTAGCCCGGCGAGGCGCCGGGAGCGAGCAGGGCGATGGCTTCGGCCGAACGCTGCAAGGGCAGCCGGGCGAGATCGGCGGAGGTGACCACCGTGCTCGATGCGACGGTGGCGACATCGATCTTCGCCGCCTGCGTGGCCGAGACGGTCACCTGATCGAGCTGCTGGGCATCCTGCGAGGAGGCGGCGGCGAACGACACGTCCGTTGCGGCGCCGACGCGCAGGGTGACGTTGTCGCGGGTATCGACGATGTTGCCGTTGGACTTCAGCGTCACCTTATACGTCGCCAGCGGCAGGGCATCGGCGACGTAACGACCGCGCGAGTCGACCGCGACCTCGCGGGTGATGCCGTTGCTGCCTTCGATCACCACGGTCTCGCCACTGGCGGCAGGCGCGCTACCGGCGATGCGGCCGGTGGTGGCCTGACCATAGGCGAGGCCGGTCAGTGACGCCGCGACGGCGGCGCACAACAGGGTGCGTCGGAGATTGGGGCGGGGAATCATGGGTTGCTCCGGGAAGGACATGGGGTTGTGATGGGTGAGTTGGCCTTCCTGGCACGTTGTTGTTTCAGGCGTATTCGACATCGCCGATCGCCTTACTGATGGCGGCGATACCGCGCGACTTTTCCGAGCGGCGGTCAGTGACCAGCACGTCGATCCGGTCCGCGGGACACCAGGCGACGCGACTGCGTACGCCGATTTTTGAATGGTCCGCCGCGATCACGATGCGTCGTGCGCTGGCGCACATCGCACGGGCGATCTCGGCTTCCTCCATTTCGAAACTGCTGGCACCGGCCTTCGCATCGATGCCCACCGGCGAAAGGATCGCCAGATGGGGCTGATAGCGGCCGATCTCGGCGATCGTCGCCGATCCGTTGGTACAACCGATCTGCGCATCGAAGCGACCGCCGAGCAGATGAACCTCGTTGCCGGGGCGTGACGCGAAGCGCGCCGCCACGTCGACCGCATTGGTGACGATGGTGAGCCCGCTTCGTGTCGCCAATGCTTCAGCGACGAGCGTCATCGTGCTGCCCGCATCCATGAAGATGGTCTGGCCGCTCTCGACCAGGCTGGCGACCTTCTTCGCGATGGCACGTTTTTCGCGTACGCGGGTAGCATGGCGCACGGCGATCGGCGGCTCATCGCCGGTCAGTACGGCACCGCCGTGCACACGACGGATTTCTCCGAGCGCGGCCAGTTCGACCAGGTCGCGGCGAATGGTTTCGCGCGACACGCCGAGCTCCGCGACGATGCGCTCCACGGAGACCTTGCCACTGGTGCGCAGCAGGTCACGGATGCGGGTGTGTCTTTCTTCATGCCACATGGCGTCGGTCCTTGAGGGTGTGGAGGATGAGGCGCATGACGCCCAGTGCGAGGCCGCCGGCGAGGACGACGCACATCGCGTACGCCGCCGCCTGGGCCAGGAAGCCGTTTTCGTCCAGGCGCATCACCGTGACCGAGGCAAGGCCAAGGTCGGGCGTCACCAGGAAGATCACGCCCGACAGGGTCACCAGTGAGCGCATGAACAGATAGAAGAAGGTCGCGACAGCGGCGGGCGCCGCGAAAGGCAGCACCGCGTCGCGAACGACGTGACGTGTGTCGCCGCCGAACACCGCCACCGCGTCTTCCAGTGCTTCCGGAACACGACGCATACCGGTCTGCATCGTAAGAAAGGATGGCGCGTGATAGTGATAGAGACTGCATGCCGCGACGATCGCCACGCTGCCGTAGAGCCAGGTCGACAAGGCGCCGTGATTGAAGGTGAGCACGTAGCCCAGTCCCAGGACCATGCCGGGCACGGCGGCGGGAAGCGAAGCCAGCACCTGCACCGGCCGGGCAACCCAGCCGGGCAGTCGACGCAGCCCGGCGGACAGCGCGAAGACCAGGACGACGCCGGCGAGTGCCGCCAGCAGCGAGACCCATAGCGACGTGCCCACCGGTCCGTATCCGTCGGGCATGCCGCCGAGGTAGTTGGCCAGGGTGAGAGTGCGGTTGTACGGCCAGAGTTTGACGAGACTGACGTAGGCGACGGTGCCGACGACGGCGACGATGCCGAGCACGGCCAGCAGCGTCACGGCGCCGAGTACGCTGTCGCGCCACAAGTTGCGCTCCGGCACCAGCGCGCGGCCCGGACTCGCGTCACCCATGTCCTGCCGGCGCTTCGCCAGGCGACCCAGCCAGACCGAGAGCACGGCGGGCGCGAGCAACAGCACGCCGAGCGTCGCACCCATCGGGAAATCGAGCTGGCCCACCACTTCGCTGTAGATCTCCATGGCGAGTACGCGATAGCTGCCGCCGACGACGACCGCGCTGCCGAAGTCCGTCAGCGTTTCGGTGAAGACCAGAAACGCGGCGGCCATGACGGCGAAGCGGATGCGTGGCACCGTGACGTCGACGAACTGGCGCCAGGGCGTGGCACCCATCGATGCGGCGGCGTCGTAGTGGCGGGCGGGGGTCCGCTCCAGTGCGGCCGACACGATGATCACGACCTGCGGCAGCCCGTAAAGCAGGTTGGCAAGCAACAGGCCCCAGAAGCCGTAGATGTCCGTGGGCCATCCGGTCAGGCGGTGGACGAGGCCATTGCGGCCGAGCAGGCACACCAGCCCGAGGCCGAGCACGAGCGAGGGGGCGAGCATCGGGAGCAGCAACGCGCCGCGAATCAGCGCCTTGCCTGGAAGCCGCGAGCGGTGCAGGGCCATGGCGACGCACACGCCGGTCGCGATGGTGCCGAGTGTCGTCGTCACGCCGATGACCAGACTGTGCAGCGCCGCACGCGGCAGGCCGGGATCGTCGAAGAGCCGCGCGTAGTTCGACAGCGTGATGGCACCATGGGCATCGGTGACGCTCCGCCACAGCACCGTCAGCAGGGGATAGAGGAAAAAGCCGCACAGGCCGAGCAGCGGCAGCACGATGAGCAGGATGCCCGCCATGTGGCGTCGTGTGTGCACGGCGGCCAGTGTCAGTGCACTCATGCGGCGACCCACGCGCCGCGGGTCGCATCGACCGACACGGCCTCGCCCGGATTCAGGTTGCTGCGCCCCGGCAGTTCGACGAGTAACGAGCGGCCACGCCAGGCGATGCGCGCGTGGGCGAGGTTGCCCAGGAAGGTGAGTTCCTCGATCACGCCTTCACCGCGTGGATCGGCGACGACCTTCAGGTCCTCCGGCCGCAGGCAGAGGTCGAAGGTGGCTTCGGCACCCGGAGGGCGCCGTTCGAGGAATGCGGGCATCGCCTCGCGCACGAGCGCCGTGGACAGGAGGTTGGATTTGCCGATGAAGCTGGCGACGAAGCGCGTGCGCGGCCGCTCGTAGAGGCAGCGCGGCGTGCCGATCTGCTCCACGCGTCCCTCATTCATGCAGACGATGGTGTCCGCCATGGCCAGTGCCTCGTCCTGATCGTGCGTGACCATCAGGGTCGGAATGCCCAGGGAGCGTTGCAGCGAACGGATCTCCGTGCGGAGCTGTGTCCGGATGGCCGGATCCAGCGCGGAAAGGGGCTCATCCAGCAGAAGCATGGACGGATCGCTGGCGAGCGCCCGGGCCAGCGCCACACGTTGTTGCTGACCGCCGGAAAGCTCGTCCGGATAACGCGCGGCGAGTGCGCCCAGGCCCACGCGATCGAGCAGGTCGGCGATGCGCGAGGCGATGGTCGCGGGTACCTCGCGGCGCAGACGCATGGGGTAGCCGACGTTGGCGGCGACGGTCATGTCCGGAAACAGCGAATAGGACTGAAACACCAGCCCCATGCGACGCTCGCGCGCGGGCAGCCGGGTGATATCGCGTTCGCCGAGGATGACCCGGCCCGCATCGGGCGGCGTCAGGCCGGCGACGATGCGCAGCAACGTCGTCTTGCCGCAGCCGCTGGGGCCGAGCAGGCAGACGAAGTCGCTCTCACCGGCGGTGAAGGACACGCCGTCGAGCACGGTCTGCCCGTTCCAGGCCTTCGCGATGTCGTCGATGCGAAGATGCATGTTCCCCTTGACTCCCCGGGCCGGCGCGTCAGCGCGTCAGCCGCTTGTATCTGGCAATGAGCGCCGCGCGTTCGCGCGCCGCCGTGGTGAAGTCGCGGGCGGGCAGCGTCGCGACGAGGTCGGCGGGCAAGCCCTGCCGTTGTTGTTCTTCGGTCGGTTTGCCGCCGGGCGCCGCCACGATTTCCTTGAAACCGCGGTACAGCGACGCGGCTTCCAGCGACGCGGTCCAGTCGAGGAAACGGCGGGCGTCCGCGTCGTGCGTGGCGTCCTTCATCAGGGCGGAACCTTCGAGTTCGTAGCCGGCGCCATCCGACGGAATTACCATCGTCACCGGATATCCCTGGCGGATCGACTGCATCGCGGAAAACGCGAACGACACACCGATCGGAAATTCGCCGATGCGTGCGAGCTTGCATGGCGCCGAACCCGAGAGCGTTACCTGGCCCACGTTGTGTGCGATCGCGGTGACCAGCGCCATGCCTTTCGCGCTGCGCCCGGCATCGCTGAGCGAGGACAGCACCATGTATCCCGTGCCCGACGATGCCGGATCGGGCATGGCGATCTGCCCGCGATAACGCGGCGAGGTCAGGTCCTGCCACGTCCGCGGCACAGGCAGTCCGCGTTCGGCCAGCGCTTCACGGTTGACGCACAGCGCGGCCAGATAGCCCGTGGGTGCGAACCAGCTGGCGTCGGCACCGCGAAAGCGGGCGGGCATGCGGTCGATGTTGTCCCCGTGGATGGGTGTGAGCAGTGTCGCGATGCGTGGGTCGAGCATGTCGGTGACGGCCATACCCCAGATCGCGTCGTTGCGCGGCTGCGCCGATTCGGCCAGCAGGCGCGCGGCAAGATCGCCACTGGACAGACGCAGCACATGTATGTCCAGATCGGGCAGGGCTTTCTTCGCCGCAGCGAGATAGGTGGCGATTTCGTCGCTCTCCAGCGCGGAGTAGACGGTGACGCTACCCGCATTCGCCACGCCACAGGCGGCGCCCAGGGCGACGGTGCAGGCGATCTGGCGGTATGGACGCATCGATGTCCCCGGGCTGTGGCGCTGAAACAACATACCCCACCTGTGTGGCGTTTTGGGTATATTTGCAAAGCTGGGGACTTAGATCCAGCAGAGAATTTTCGTTTTTGTCATCAACCCGAAACGTTGGAGTGCTGTCGATGGAATCGTTGTCCGCCGCCGGGCGGAAGGAATTCGAGGCGTTTGCCGTGGGTATCGCCGACAACGCCCGAGCCTTGTCGCTGCCGCGTTTCCGCCGTCCCGTCGATGTCACCCTGAAAGGCGACATGAGTCCCGTGACGGCCGTGGATCGCGGCGTGGAATCCATGCTGCGCGAGCGCATCGAGCAGGCCTGGCCGGGCCATGGCCTGCTGGGTGAGGAGTACGGCGCGACCCGTATCGACGCCGAGTTCGTATGGTCGATCGATCCGATCGACGGCACGCGCAGTTTCATTTCCGGCTGGCCGCTGTGGGGCACCTTGCTCGCATTGCTGCATCGCGGTCGTCCCGTGCTCGGCCTGCTGGACATGCCGGCGCTCGACGAACGCTGGATCGGCCACGTCGGGGTAGGTACCACGATGAACGGACATCCGTGTCGCACCAGCGTGTGTGAAGCGCTGGCGGAGGCGACGCTGTACACCACGACGCCGGACATGTTCACGCCGGAAGAGTGGGCGAAATTCGACCGTACGAGCCGCGCCGCCTACACCCGTCGCTTCGGTGGCGACTGCTACGGCTACGGCATGTTGGCGTCCGGTCATATCGATGCAGTGATTGAAGCGAATCTTATGCCGTACGACTACCTCGCCATCGCACCGGTGGTCGAAGCGGCGGGCGGCGTGATCACCGACTGGGAGGGGCGTGCGCTGGGCCTCGACAGTGGCGGTCGTGTCGTCGCGGCCGCGACGCCGGCCTTGCACCTGGCCCTCATCGAATCCCTGCGACAGGACTGAGTTTCCATGGTTTCACGCGATCGGCGCCGTTTCCTCCAGACCGCGGGTGCGACGGCGGTGGCCTCGCTGGTCGCGCAGGGTTTTCCCGCCGCTATCGCGAAAGCGCTGGCCACGCCGCCGGACCGTCGCACGGGCAGCATCGCGGACGTCGAACACGTGGTGATCCTCATGCAGGAAAACCGGTCGTTCGATCACTACTTCGGCAGCCTGCGCGGTGTGCGCGGTTTTGCCGACCCGCGCGTACTCGAACTCGGTAACGGCGATCCGGTATGGAAACAACCCGTCGGCGCCGCTCGCACGAAATACTGGAAGTCGCGCGGCATCGGCGACGATGTGGCCTGGGTCTATCCGTTCCACCTCGACACCCATGCCAGCGGCGACCATCACGAGGGGACCGATCACGGCTGGAGTACCGGCCACGGCGCGTGGAACCTCGGACACAACGATCGCTGGATCGAGCAGAAACAGGACGTGCTGACCATGGCGTACCTGCGCCGTGACGATGCCGCGTTTCATTACGCGCTCGCCGACGCGTTCACCGTCTGCGATGCGTACCACGCGTCCGCGCTGGCCGATACGGCGATCAACCGCATCTACCTGTGGAGCGGGACGTGCGATCCCTCGGGGCGGCTGAGCCGCAAGCCGAATGGTCCCGGCACGGAAGAACGCGCGGATGCCAATGGCTATACGTGGACGACGTATCCCGAGCGTCTGGAGAAAGCCGGCATCAGCTGGCGCGTTTATCAGGGCGGCACGGGTGAGCCGGGTTCGCCCACCGACAATTACACCGACAACTCGCTCGAATTCTTCGCGGCCTATCAGGTGAAGGAAGGGGCGGATCCGAACGGCTCACTCGTGCGCAATGGTGTTTCGACGCACACGTTGCGTGACCTGCGCGACGACGTCATCCATGGCCGGCTGCCGCAGGTCGCCTGGATCGTCGCGCCCTACAAATACAGCGAGCATCCGACGTCCTCTCCGGCCGACGGTGCGTTCTACATCCGCAGCGTGCTCGATGCGCTGACCGTGAACCCGAAGGTCTGGGCGCGTACCGTGCTGTTCCTCAACTACGACGAGAACGACGGTTTCTTCGATCATGTCGTGCCGCCCGCCCCGCCGACCGGGAGCGGTGAGGACGGGCAGGGCGTCGTATCGGACGATCTTGTCGCCTCGCTCGACGACGAGATCATGGATCTCGACGCGCATCCGAAGATTTCCGCGCCGCTCGTGCCTGGCAGCGATCCACGGGGCAGACAGCCGGTGGGACTCGGCAATCGGGTGCCGATGATCGTGGTCTCTCCGTGGACACGTGGCGGCTGGGTATGTTCGGAAACGTTCGACCACACCTCGGTACTGCGCTTTCTCGAGAAGCGCTTCGGTGTCGAGGAACCGAACATCAGTGCATGGCGCCGTTCCGTATGCGGCGATCTGACCAGCGCGTTCGATTTCACCGGTGTCGCCGACGACCGGGTGCCCCGGCTCGGTGTGCCATCCGGATCCGACGGCAAGCTGCCCATCGAGGTCCCGCGCGTACAAGCGATGCCGGTGCAGGAGGCGGGCAGCCGTCCTGCGCGCGCACTGGGCTACGCGTGGTCCGTCGAACACTCCCTGGACGCGGATGGCAGTCGACTCGTCTTCCGCAACACGGGGCGTCTGGGCGCCGGTTTCCTGGTCTACGACGGGTTGCAGCGGGATGCCCCACCGCGCCGTTACGCGGTGAGTGCGGGCAAGCGCATCGAGGATCGCTGGCCTCTGGCGAACGCAGGCGATGCATATGATCGACGTGTGCACGGTCCCCATGGATACCTGGCGCATCTTCGCGGCTTCGCCGGCGATGCGGTCGAGGCCGTTCTCGCCGGTGTGCCTGGCGCGCGTCGTGTGGAGGTCCGGCTCAGCAACGTTGGAACGGCCACGATACCGATCCGCGTACGTAACGCGTATGCGACGGAAGACGCACGCGAGCTGGAACTGGCGGCGGGCCAGTCGGTGACGTTGTCGTTCGACCTGCAGGCGAGCGCGGGCTGGTACGACATCGACATCGTCTCACCGGCGCAGCCGCGCTATCTGCGACGGTTCGCTGGCCATCACGAAGACGGTCAGCCGGCGACGAGCGATCCGGGACCGCGGGCCGTCTGACCGGTCCGGGCGGCCCCGCCTATCTCCCGGACGGCTATACTCCGTGGTCAGCCCCATCGAAAGCCGTATCCCGTGACCAGCGAACTCTCCTCGATCATCGATTTCATCCGCTACGGCGCCAGCCGTTTCTCGGCCGCCGGCCTGACGTTTGGCCATAGCCACGACAATCCGATCGACGAGGCCACCCATCTGGTGCTTGCCGCGCTGCACCTCCCGCCGGATATCCCGCCGGCTTACGGCGCAGGCAACCTGATCGCGGAAGAGAAGGCGAAAGTGCTGGCCCTCATCGAACGCCGGGTCACCGAGCGCGTGCCCGTCGCGTATCTGGTCGGCGAAACCTGGTTCGCGGGCATGAAGTTCAAGAGCGACCACCGTGCGCTGGTCCCGCGCTCGCCCATCGCCGAGCTGATCGAAGGCCGCTTCACGCCGTGGCTCGACGACCGCCATATCGAGCGGGCGCTGGACCTGTGCACCGGCTCGGGCTGCATCGGCATCGCCATGGCCGAGTACAACCCCGACTGGCAGGTCGACCTGATCGACGTCAGCGACGACGCGCTGTCGCTGGCCAACGAGAACATCGTCTTCCAGCATGTGGAAGATCGCGTCCGCGCCATCAAGTCCGACCTGTTCGACGGCGTGAAGGGTGAGGTCTACGACCTGATCGTCTCCAACCCGCCGTACGTCACTCATGCCGAATACGCCGCCATGCCGGCCGAATACAGCCACGAACCCGTCCTCGGGCTGACATCCGGAGATGATGGACTGGACATCACCCTGCGCATGCTCGATGAGGCCGCGGACCATCTCAGCGAAGACGGCCTGCTGATCGTCGAAGTCGGCGACAGCGAGCACGCCCTGGCGGCGTTGCTGCCGCGCGTGCCCTTCGTCTGGCTGGAGTTCAAGGTCGGTCAGATGGGCATCTTCGCGCTGGAGCGGCGCGACCTTATCGAGCACGCCTCGGATATCGCAGCCGCACGCGCGGCAAGAAACTGAATCCATCGGAAGTACCGTGTCCTCCAATACGTTCGGCAAGCTGCTCTCTGTCACCACCTTCGGCGAAAGCCACGGCCCGGCGATCGGGTGCGTGGTCGACGGGTGTCCCCCGGGTCTGGCACTGGAGGCGTCCGAATTCCGTGCCGACCTCGAGCGCCGCGCCACCGGGCGCTCGCGGCACACCTCGCAACGCCGCGAGGCGGATGACATCGAGATCCTCTCGGGCGTCTACGAGGGGGTGACCACGGGCACCCCGATCGCGCTTCTGATCCGCAATACCGACGCGCGGTCAAAGGATTACGGCAATATCCTCGACACGTTCCGCCCGGGGCATGCCGACTACACCTACTGGCAGAAGTACGGCGTGCGCGACCCGCGCGGCGGCGGCCGGTCCTCGGCGCGCGAGACCACCATGCGCGTGGCGGCAGGTGTCATCGCCAAGAAGTGGCTGGCCCAGCGCTATGGCGTTACCGTTCGCGGCCACGTGTCCCAGATCGGCGAGATGGTGCCGCGTGGTTTCGACGCCGATGCCATCGAGACCAGCCCGTTCTTCTGGCCCGACGCGGCCCAGATTCCCGAACTCGAGTCCTATATGGACGCCCTGCGCAAGTCGGGCGATTCCGTGGGCGCCAGAGTCACCGCGGTCGCCGACGGCGTGCCGGCGGGCTGGGGCGAGCCGATCTACGGCAAGCTGGACGGCGAACTCGCCGCCGCCATGATGTCGATCAACGCGGTCAAGGGTGTCGAGATCGGCGACGGCTTCGCCGCCGTGGCCCAGCGCGGCACGCAGCACCGCGACGAACTCACCGCCGACGGTTTTCTTTCCAATCACGCGGGCGGCATCCTGGGCGGCATCGCCTCGGGCCAGCCTGTCGTCGTCTCGGTGGCCTTCAAGCCCACCTCCAGCATCCTGATCCCCGGCCGCAGCGTCGACCGGGCAGGGCAGCCGGCCGAGGTCGTGACCAAGGGCCGCCATGACCCCTGCGTGGGTATCCGCGCCGTGCCCATCGTCGAGGCCATGCTGGCTCTGGTGCTGATGGATCAGGCGCTGCGCCATCGTGCGCAATGCGGCGATGTGGGCGAGGTGCCCCCGCGGATCCCCGGCGCCGTAGAGGACAACGCATGAGCAAGCCAGTCGTCTGGGTCTCGCGACCCTTCTTTCCCGATATCGTCGACCGTCTGCGCGAGCACTTCGACGTGCGCGCCGAGACCGAAGAACGGCCGTTCTCGCCAGCTGAGCTGGCGGAACGTCTGGCCGACGCCGACGCCGCGATCGTCGGCCTCGCCGACAAGATCGATGGCAAGCTGCTGCAGGGCGCGCCGAAGCTGCGCTTCGTGGCCAATCTCGGAGTGGGCTACAACAACCTCGACATCGATGCCCTGACCGGCGCCGGTGTCGGTGCGTCGAACACTCCGGACGTGCTCAACGAGACGGTAGCCGATTACGCCTGGGCCCTCATGCTCGCCGCGGCCCGCCGGGTGGGCGAGTCCGAACGCTGGCTGCGTGACGGGCAGTGGCATGGCTCTCGTTTCGAGGGCTGGCTGGGCGCCGACGTGCACGGCAAGACCATCGGTATCCTCGGCATGGGCCGGATCGGGCAGGCCATCGCGCGCCGTGCCTCCGGTTTCCGCTCGCCGGTGATCTACCACAACCGGTCGCGCCTCGAGGCCTCGATCGAGCGCGACTGCGGGGCCCGGTACGTCGACAAGGCCACGCTGCTCGCCCAGTCGGACCATCTGATTCTGGTGCTGCCGTTCACGCCGGCCAATCGCCATACGATCGGCGAGGCGGAGCTGAAGGCCATGAAGCGGACGGCCACGCTGGTCAATATCGCCCGTGGCGGCATCGTCGATGACGCGGCCCTGGCCCGGGCGCTGACCGACGGGACGATCGCCTCGGCCGCCCTCGACGTGTTCGAAGGGGAGCCCCAGGTGCACCCCGACCTGCTGAAAATCGAAAATATCGTGCTCAGTCCGCACATCGCCAGCGCAAGTCGCGACACACGTCGCGATATGGCGGCGCTGGCTGTGGACAATGTGCTGGCGGCGTTTGGACATGGTCCCCACGCCGGCCGGCCACCCACGATTCTCAATCCGGGTGTACTGGCCGACGCCAGCTGACCTGTTTCCCACGCCCTGACGAAAGCGACTGATGAGCAAGAAGACGAGTTACAAGGTAGCCATGGTGGGTGCGACCGGCGCGGTCGGCGAAACCCTCCTTTCGATCCTCGCCGAACGGGACTTCCCGGTCAGCGAACTGGTGCCCCTGGCGAGCGAGCGCTCGGCGGGCGGTACGGTCGATTTCGCTGGAAAACCTTACGTCGTTCAGGATCTCGCCAAATACGACTTCGACGGCGTGGATATCGCCTTCTTCTCCGCCGGCGGCTCCGTCAGTCGTGAGCACGCGCCGCGCGCCGCGGCGGCCGGTGCCGTGGTGATCGACAACACCTCCGAATTCCGCTACCAGGACGACATTCCGCTGGTGGTGTCCGAGGTCAACCCGCACGCGATCGCCGATTACACGGTGCGCGGCATCATCGCCAACCCGAACTGCTCGACCATGGGCATGCTGGTGGCGCTGGCGCCGATCCATCGCGAGGTGGGCATCGAACGCATCAACGTGGCCACCTACCAGTCGGTGTCGGGTGCGGGCCGCAGCGGCCTGGAAGAGCTGGGCAAGCAGACCGCGCAGATGCTCAACTTCCAGGACGTCGAGACGTCCAAGTTTCCCAAGCAGATCGCCTTCAACGTGATCCCGCACATCGACGACTTCCAGCCCAACGGCTACACCAAGGAAGAAATGAAGATGGTCTGGGAGACCCGGAAGATCCTCGAGGATCCTTCGATCCAGGTGAACCCGACGGCGGTGCGCGTGCCGGTGTTCTACGGTCACTCCGAGGCCGTGCACATCGAAACACGCGACAAGATCACGGCCGAGCGCGCCCGCGAACTGCTGGAGCAGGCGCCGGGCATCGTCGTGCAGGACGAGCGCAAGGCCGGCGGTTATCCCACCCCGGTCGGCGATGTCGCCGGCAAGGATCCCGTGTTCGTGGGCCGTATCCGTGAAGACATTTCCCATGAGCGCGGCCTCGACCTCTGGGTCGTGTCCGACAACATCCGCAAGGGTGCGGCGCTGAATGCCGTGCAGATCGCGGAGATCCTGATCGAGGACTATCTGTAATGAATCATCGCGCCGTCGCCGTTTGCCTGCTCGTTCTGGTATCGCCTTTTGCGATGGCCGGGCAGCGGGCGACGGCGCCGGCGCGAGCTGAAGATGCGCAAGCCGCCCGGGCCAGACTGGACGCGACGCACCGGGAGGTCACGGCGCAGGATGCCAGTGTGAAGCAGCTCAAGGCCAGGGTCGACACGCTGGAGTCGAACTCCGACGCGGCGGCGAAAGCCCTGGCCGAACGCGATCGGAAGATCGCCGAGCTGGAAAAGCAACTGGCCGCCGAGCAACGGCCGCGTTAACTGTAAGGGGGGCGTGTACGGGATTCGCGAACGACCGCAACGTTGTCGCGTAACTACCCGTGTTCGCTATTGTTAGTTGTTGCTGGGGTGCACTAAAGTGGCGCCTTCGCGGTTGATCGCCCGAAAGAGGCGCACCGCCGGCATGATATTCGTTCGGGGGAAGCAGTAATGAACCGCACATTGAAGTTGTCGATCATGCTGGCGCTGGTGACGGGGGGCGGCCACGCGATGGCCCAGAACCTGGGTCCGGTCCAGATGCGCTCCACCATGGAACAGCCGTTGGTCGCGGAAATCCCGCTGACCGGCGTGTCGGGTAGTCTCGACAACGTCCATGTCGCTCTGGCCTCGCCGGAGGCTTTCTCCCGCGCCGGGCTCAATCGCGACGGCCTGCCCGTGGCGCTCAGCTTCGCGGTGGCCAGGAATGCCAGCGGCCAGCCGGTGATCCGGGTGACCAGCAGCTCGCCGGTCCGCGACACCTATCTCGATTTCCTCGTCGAGGTCTCCAGCGGTAGCAACAAGGTCGTCCGCGAGGTGACCATGCTGCTCGATCCGCCGGGTACCCCGATTTCGGCGCCGTCCACGGGTGCACCGAAGCCGACCTCGCGCCCGTCGCGCACCTCGGACGTGCCGTCCCGCTCCTCGTCGGATGAATCGCGTCCGTCGCGCAGCGAAGCGGCCGCTCCGGCCAGATCGCCATCGCGCAGCAGCGCGCCGGTTTCCGCCGACGGTAGCTACGGTCCGGTCCAGCGCGGCCAGAGCCTGTCCGCCATCGTGCGCGCGCACGGCAACGGCGGCGACATGAACCAGATGCTGCTGGCCCTGCACAAGGCCAACCCGGATGCGTTCTACCGCGACAACATCAATGCGCTGAAGACGGGCGCCGTGCTGCGCGTGCCGTCGCCGGAAGACGTGCAAGCCCAGTCCGCCGCGTCGGCCCTGGCCGAAGTGCGTCGCCAGAACGAAGAGTGGCGCTCGGGCTCCACCCGCAAGCCGTCCGTGGTCGCCGATGGCGCCTCGACCGGCGCGGCACAGGACACCGGCAAGGCCGCCGCGCCCGCCAACGATCGCCTCGCCATCGTGCCGTCCAAGGCCGGTGGCGATGCCGCGTCCACCCGCGCGGGCACGAAGGACGGCAAGGGCGATGCCCAGGTCGCCGGCCTCAAGCAGGAGCTGACGACCCAGCAGGAAAACGTCGCCTCGCTGAAGCAGCAGGGCGCCGAGCTGAAGTCGCGGATCAGCGATCTCGAAGAGATCAACACCAAGAACGAGCGCCTCCTGAGTCTCAAGGATTCGGAAATCGCCGAGTTGCAGCGCAAGCTGGCCGACGCGCGCAAGACGGGTGGCCAGCCGGCCGCGGCGGCTTCCGCGCCGACCCCGGCTCCGCCGCCTGCTCCCGCACCGGCACCGGTCGCTGCCACGCCCGCGTCGACCCCGGCCGCTACCGCATCGGCTCCGTCGGCCACGCCGGCACCGGTACCGTCCGCCGCCGCCACGGTGGCAACGACGCCGTTGCAGGCACCGGCGGCCGCGCCTCAGGCGCCTGCGCCCGCGCCAGTGGCTGCCGCCAGGCCGCCGGTCAAAAAGGCGACTCCGGTCGCGCCGGTCCCGGTCGAAGAAGATCCCTGGTACATGCAGCCGTGGGCATGGGGCGGCGGCGCCATCGTCGTCCTCCTGCTGCTGGTCGCGGCCGTATTCGGCCGCAAGAAGCCCAGGCCGGCCTCGGCGAGCGCGAGTTCGCTGGCCGATCGCTTCGGCCACGAGCCGAGCTTCGGCGAATACGGTCATAACGATGCCATCGACCAGGATCAGCGCGAGATCCTCGACGCCCTGGCTGAGCACCCGGACGATATCGGCCTGCACCTGGAGCTGGTCAGCCTCTACTACGGCCGCCGTGACGTCGAGCATTTCGAAGCCGCCGCCGAGGCCATGCACGCGCACGTCGCCGATCCGGAACAGCCGGAATGGCGCGAAGTCGTGATGATGGGTGAAGACCTGGCCCCGAGCCATCCGTTGTTCGGCGGCACGCCGGTCGACGCGGTGGAGGAGCCGTACGATACGTACACGGCCGCCACGCCGCACACGGCCGACGAGGCCGCCGCGCTCGAAGAATTCGACCTGGGCAGCTACGTGACGGGTCCGGACGAGGGCGAGATCCCGCCGCGTCCGGCACCGCAGAAACACAGCGAATACCACTTCAACTTCGACCTCACCCCGGTGCAGCGTGCCGAGGCGGATCGCCGTCCCAACGCACCGGACGTCTTCGATGTCGATGCGCCGGAATCGCCGTACAGCGAAACCCCGCTGCACGACGAGCCCGTCCACGGCTCGACCTTCGGCGACATCCTGAGCGAAGAGACGAAGACGCACGAGGAAGAGCGTTCGACGTGGTCGTTCGACGAAGACCATGATCTCGCCTCGCCCAGGCCGTCGGATCCGCCGCGTTTCGACGAGCCGCCGCGCTTCGACGAACCGCCGGCGTTCCCGGTCTTCCCCGACGAAGAGCCGCTTACCGACCATTCGGCGGACAGCTTCAGCGACGACCCGGTCGACACCAAGCTCGACCTGGCCCGTGCCTACCTTGACATGGGCGACGCCGAAGGCGCCCGCCTCATGCTCGAGGAAGTCATCGCCGAGGGCTCGCAGATGCAGAAAGACACCGCGAAGCGGATTCTGAGCGATATCGTCTGAGTCATTCGTAGGCCGTGATGCTGGAGCCCCGGTTGTGCCGGGGCTTTTTTTTGTGCTCGGCTTCGCCATCGCGTTGGGCGCGAATGCGTCGAGGCAGGGGCGCCGCCGGGTGCCATTCTCGTCGCTAAGTCCTCCTTCGGCCTTCGCCTACGTGCGGAAGCGCTCCGAGAACGACACCCGGCGGCACCCCTCCGACCGATGAGGTTTCGTGTCGCAAAAACGATCGAGGAGCATAGGCGCAGGCCACAAGATCGCCGTGCTCTGTTTTTTGCTCGCTCACAACCTACCGTTGCGTTGGGAGGGAGTCGTTGGCTGCCGTTCCTGGAGCGATTCCGCAGGGAGGCGAAGGCCGGACGAGGACTTAGCGACAGGAACGGCAGCCAACGGCTCCCCGGCCTCGACGCAAACACCCCAGGGCCCATACGCCCCCGAACGCACCCCATCCCCCCGAGTGGTACTCTTTCCCGTTTCCACCGCCCCAAGAACCCCGCCCCATGCGCATCGCCCTAGGCGTCGAATACGACGGCACCGACTTCTTCGGCTGGCAGCGGCTCAGCCATGCGAAGACCGTGCAGGGTTCGCTGGAGGCCGCGCTCGCTTTCGTCGCGCAGACGCCCATCGAGGTGACCGCGGCCGGTCGTACGGACGCCGGGGTGCACGGCCGCTGCCAGGTCGTGCATTTCGATACCGAGGTGGTGCGCGACATGCGCGGCTGGATCCTCGGCGCCTGCTCCAATCTGCCGCATACGGTGGCGGTGACCTGGGCGCAGGTGGTGCCGGACGACTTCCATGCGCGGTTCTCCGCACGGGCCCGACGCTATCGATACCGCCTGCTGCCGCGCTTCGTGCGCCCGGCGCTGGATGCGCGGTTCGTCGCCTGGGAGCGCCGTCAGCTCGATGCGGAGGCCATGAACGAAGCCGCGCAAGCCATCGTCGGCGAGCATGATTTCACCGCGTTCCGCGCGATCTCCTGCCAGGCCGCGCATGCGCGGCGCAACGTGCGCTCGATCCGCGTGTTTCGCGAAGACATCCATGTGGTCGTCGAGATCGAGGCGAATGCCTTTCTCCATCACATGGTGCGCAATATCGTCGGTTCGCTGCTGCGGATCGGCCGTGGTGAAGAGAGCGTCGGCTGGATGGCCGAACTGCTGGCCGGCCGCGATCGCGAGGTCGCCGGCGCCACCGCACCCGCGGAAGGGCTGACCTTCCTCGGACCGCTTTACGAAGCCCACTGGGGGCTGCCACAGGAAGTGACGCTATGACCCGGATCAAGTTCTGCGGGCTGACCCGCCTCGACGATGTACGCCTCGCGGTGAACCTCGGCGTGGATGCCATCGGCTTCGTGATGACGCGCAAGAGCAAGCGCTTCGTCGAGCCGGCCGCCGCCGCGCAGCTGCGCGATGCCGTTTCGCCGTACATCACCACGGTTGCGCTGGTGATGGACGATGAGCCTGCGTTTATCGATGAGGTGCTGCGCGTGCTCCGTCCCGACATGCTTCAGTTCCACGGCGCCGAAACCGACGACGAATGCGCCCGCTACGGCGTGCGCTATACCAAGGCCATCGCGATGGGTGAGGGTGAGGCGGCGCTGGCGCGTCTGCACGAATATCCGCGCGCGGCCGGGCTGCTGCTGGACGGGCACGGGCTCGGCGAGCAGGGCGGCAGCGGGCAGCGTTTCGACTGGTCGCGGATGCCGAAACATCTTGCGCAACCCCTGATCCTCGCGGGTGGGCTCGGCGCCGACAACGTGGCCGAGGCCATCCGCATCGCACGCCCCTGGGCGGTGGACGTCTCCAGCGGGATCGAGACGTCGCCCGGTATCAAGGATGGGGCTAAGATGGAACGCTTCATTTCCGCTGTACGACGATAACGAGAAGGCAATGACCGAAATCACGGATTTTCACGCCTACCCCGATGCGCACGGCCGCTTCGGTGACTACGGCGGCATTTACGTGGCGGAAACGCTCATGGAGCCCCTGGCCGAGCTGACCGCCGCGTATGAAAGACTGCGTGTCGATCCCGCCTTCATCGCCGAGCTCGATCGCGACCTCAAGTACTACGTGGGCCGTCCCAGCCCGGTGTACTTCGCCGAGCGGCTGACGAAGCACGTCGGCGGCGCGCGGATCATCCTCAAGCGTGAAGACCTGAACCACACGGGCGCGCACAAGATCAACAACACCGTGGGTCAGGCGCTGGTCGCCCGGCACATGGGCAAGTCGAGAATCATCGCCGAGACCGGCGCGGGCCAACATGGCGTGGCGAGTGCCACCGTGGCCGCGCGTCTGGGCCTGAAGTGCGTCGTCTACATGGGCGCCGTCGACATCGAGCGGCAGAAGATCAACGTCTATCGTATGCGCCTGCTCGGCGCCGAGGTGGTCCCGGTCACTTCCGGTTCGAAGACGCTGAAGGACGCCCTCAACGAGGCGATGCGCGACTGGGTCACGAATGTCGCCGACACCTTCTACATCATCGGCACCGTGGCGGGTCCGCACCCGTACCCGCAGATGGTCCGCGACTTCAACGCCATCGCCGGTCGCGAAGCGCGCGAGCAGACGCTGGAGCAGTTCGGCCGTCTGCCGGACGTCATCACGGCCTGCGTCGGTGGCGGCTCGAACGCCATCGGTCTGTTCCACGCCTTCCTCAACGACCGCGACGTGCGCATCGTCGGCGCCGAGGCGGCGGGCGACGGTATCGGTACGGGTCGTCATGCCGCCTCGCTGGCGGCGGGCAAGCCGGGCGTGCTGCACGGCAATCGCACCTACGTCCTCTCGGACGCGAACGGCCAGATCGTCGAGACGCATTCCGTTTCCGCGGGCCTCGACTATCCGGGCGTCGGCCCGGAGCACGCGTTCCTGAAGGACGCCGGTCGGGCGGAATACGTCGGCGTGACGGACGACGAAGCGCTCGAGGCGTTCCACTTGCTCGCCCGCACGGAGGGCATCCTTGCCGCGCTGGAATCGAGCCACGCGATCGCCCAGGCGATCAAGCTGGCCCGTGAACTGCCCAGCGACGGCCTGGTGCTGGCGAACCTTTCCGGTCGCGGGGACAAGGACGTCCACACCATCGCCGAGCGTGAAGGGATCGAGATCTGATGAGCCGCCTTGAAAGCCGTTTCGCGGCACTGAAAGCCGCCGGTCGTACCGGCCTGATCACCTTCGTCACGGCGGGTGACCCGCAGCCGGACGCCATGGTGCCGATGCTGCATGCGCTGGTCGCCGCGGGCGCCGACGTGATCGAACTGGGCGTGCCGTTCTCCGATCCCATGGCCGACGGCCCGGTGATCCAGCACGCCAGCGAGCGCGCCATCGCCAAAGGCATCGGCCTGCACAACGTGCTGGCCTGGGTCGCGGCGTTCCGTGAGACCGACAACGAAACGCCCATCGTCCTGATGGGCTACCTCAACCCGGTCGAGATGTACGGTTACCCGGAATTCGCCGACGATGCCGTGGAGAAGGGTGTCGATGGCGTGCTGATGGTCGACTGCCCGCTCGAGGAGGCGCACGTGCTCGCGCCGCTGCGCGATGCCGGCCTCGACCAGATCCTGCTGGCCTCGCCGACGACCACCGATACCCGGCTGCAGGCCTTGTGCGAGGCGGCTTCGGGCTTCCTGTATTATGTGTCGTTCGCTGGCATCACCGGCGCGGCCCAGCTCAGCACGGCGGATATCGCCGAGCGCGTGGCCGGCATCCGGGCGACGTCGAAGGCGCCGGTCGCCGTCGGCTTCGGGGTGCGCGATGCCGCGAGTGCCGCGGCCATCGGTGCGTTCGCCGATGCGGTCGTCATCGGCAGTGCCCTGGTCGAACGTCTGGCCGGTGCGACGTCCGCTGACGAGGTGGCAAAACGGGCCAACGATTTCCTGGCCCCGATCCGCGCCGCCCTCGACGCGCGCTGATCGAAACGAGCTTCATGTAGGAGCGCGCCCCGCGCGCGACGCGACACCAATCGGAGACACACGATGAACTGGCTGCAGAAAATCATGACGCCGAAGACCCGCGCACCCAGCGCGGCCGGCGGTAAGGGCAAGGTGCCCGAGGGTGTGTGGGAGAAGTGCGCCGGTTGCGGCACGGTCCTTTACAAGCCGGAGCTCGAAAAGTCGCTGATGGTCTGCCCGAAGTGCGGCCATCATCACGCGATCTCGGCGCGTGTGCGCCTCAACGCGTTCCTCGACGAAGGCAGCGCGAAGGAACTCTGGCCGAAGCTGGAGGCCGTCGACGCGCTCAAGTTCAGGGACCAGAAGAAGTACAAGGACCGCGTCGTCGCCGCGCAGAAGTCCACGGGTGAAAAGGATGCGCTGATCGCGATGTCCGGCACGCTGCTGGATCGTCCCATCGTTTCGGTCGCCTTCGAGTTCGCTTTCATGGGTGGCTCGATGGGGTCGGTGGTCGGCGAGAAATTCGCACGTGCCGCGGAAAAGGCGCTGGCGGAAAACAGCGCACTCGTCTGCTTCGCCGCCACGGGTGGCGCACGCATGCAGGAAGGCCTGTTCTCGCTCATGCAGATGGCCAAGACGTCGGCCGCACTGGCGCGCATGCGCGATGCCGGTGTGCCGTATATCTCGGTGCTTACGCATCCGACCACCGGCGGTGTGTCGGCAAGCCTTGGCATGCTGGGCGACCTCAACGTCGCCGAGCCGAAGGCGCTGATCGGTTTCGCCGGCCCGCGTGTCATCGAGCAGACCGTGCGCGAGACCCTGCCGGAAGGCTTCCAGCGTCCCGAGTTCCTGGTCGATCACGGCGCCATCGACATGATCGTCGACCGTCGCGAAATGCGCGAAAAGCTCGGCTCGATTCTCGGCATTCTGGAGAAGGCGCCGCGCGCGGCGGCGTGATCCGGCTTCGTAAGTAAGTGAACAGGGAAGGCCCCGGAGAAATCCGGGGCCTTCTTCGTTCACGGCAGTCACTTTTGCGGCTCATGCCGAAAACACGTAACGACGCATGGCATTGGCCCTTGTGCCGTATCCGGGCGCACGACAAGAATCGGCCGGGGTGAGGGCACCGGAGTACGTACGTTTTTCCATTCCATACCGCAAAGGATGAATCCGATGAACAACGACATGAACTTCGCTTCCAACTCCGTCAGCCGTGCCGCGCAGTGGCGCACGCAGGCGGACAAGAACAACCCGGCGGGTGCGCTCTTCGCCAACGAATTCGCCGAGGCGGATATCATCGGCGGCACCGATATGCTCGTCACCGATTGTGCGATGTGTACGGGCTCCATCAAGAACACCATCCACATCTACTGCGCCTGATCCTCTCGCCGTGACGTCCTCCACGGACGCCGACGATTTCAGCGAATCGCTGGGCTGCCTGATCGCCGATGCCATGGTGGATCTTGCAGCCCGGCTCGCCGGGGTAGCCGGCCTGACGTGCGCCGAACGCGGCGTCGTCGCCGACGCGACGCGCGCTTCGCTCACGGAAGCGCTGCATGGCCGACTCGGTCGTGTCCTGTTGCTTGAGTTGCACGCGGCCGTCGAAGACGGCTTGCTCGTCGCTGCCGACAGCGCGGGCCGCTGGCACGAATTCATTGAGCGCTCGTCGTCTCCCGCATTCTGGGAGGAGCTGACGACGCATTATCCGACGCTGATGGATCGCGTGAATCGCCTGGTGGAACAGCGTTGCGCAAGCGCGCTGACGTTCGCCACGCATTTCGCGACGGACCGCGAGGCGCTCGACGAATTTCACGGTAGCCCGCTCGGCGAACTCGTCGCCCTGGCGATCGGCGCGGGCGACAGTCACCGCGGCGGCAGAACCGTGGCGTTGCTCACCTGCGCCCGCGGCCCTATCGTCTACAAGCCACGATCGGTGGGCATCGACGCGGCCTTGTCCCGCTTTATCGAGCCACTCACAGCGCAGGGCGCCAGTCTTCGTGTACCACCCGTCGTGGAGCGGGATGGCTACGGTTGGGCCGCATTCGTCGAACACCGCTACGCCGCCGACGACGGCGAACTGACCCGTTTCTATCGCGGACTGGGCGAGTGGCTGGCCGTCATGCGTCTGCTCGGCGGTAGCGATCTGCATGCCGAAAACCTGATCGCGCACGGTGCGCATCCGTTCGTCATCGACTGCGAGACGCTGTTCACGCCGCATCCGCCGGTCACGCCGTCGGGCATGGGCTTGGCGCACGACCGCGCCGTGGGCATGGTCGAAGGCAGCGTGCTGAGCATGGGGTTTCTGCCGGGGCGCGGCGCGGCGTTGGCCTGGCGTGGCGTGGACTCGTCCGGCATGGGTGCCTTGCCGGGGCAGCAGCCCAGCGTGGAGGTGCCCGCCATCGTCGACGCGGGTACGGATCGCGCGCGGCTGGGCACCGTCATGGTCGAACCCGGCGGCGCCGCGAATCATCCGTCACGCGCGCCCGCGCTGGCCGCGCACTGGCCGAAGGTCGTCGAAGGCTTCGATCAGGTGACCGCCTGGCTGCGTTCCGAGGACGCGGCGGGGAGACTGGCCGACCGGTTGCGCTCTTTTGCAGGCTGCGAAGTGCGTGCGGTCGTCCGGTCGACCGAGGTGTACGCCGAGCTGGCGCGGATGCTCTGGCACCCGGTGTCGCTGCACGCACCTGACGAAGCGATGCATCGCGCCGCCGCGTTATTGCGTCGGATGGGTCTGAACCGTGCGATTTCGCCCGATCGCGACGACGTGATCGCGGCCGAGATCGCCGACCTGCTCGACGGCGACATTCCCCTGTTTTCGACCGTCGTTAGCGAAGGACGGCTGGCGGGCCCTCGCGGCACGTCGTGGCTCGATCCCCGCGACCTCGCCGAGGATGCATTGCGACGCTGGCGCGAGGCAGATCTCGCGCTCGAACGTCAGGCTATCCGCGCCTCGCTGGCCAGCGCCTATGCCGACGGTGACCGCGACGAAGCGCATGCCTCCCTGCGACCGGTACGCCTCGCGTTGCACGATCTCGACCGCCGTCGCCGTCGGCTCGCCGCAGGTGTCATGAAAGACATCGTGAGGCGTGCGATCCGCGGTGACGATGGAAGCGTGGCCTGGATCGCTTCCGTGCTGGGTCCCAACGGGCGAAGCGTGCAACCGATCGCTCAGGATGTATACGGAGGCATCGCAGGCATCGCGTTACTGGCTCATGGTTATACGCGCGAGCGCGATGCGGGGAGGGCGGACGATGTGTCGGAGATCGATGCGATCGCCGCGGCGGCGGTCGACACGATGCGATGGGCCGAAGCGCAGCTATGGGAGCGTCGTACCCATGTGGCGCGGCCGCGCCCGGTGCCTCCCGGTGGGTACATCGGTCTCGGCTCCCAGATCGCGTCGTGGCTGCTACTGGAGGCCTGGGGCGCGACGGCGGCAGGTGAGGGCGTCGAGCGGGCGCAGCGTCTCGCCGGACTCATCGCCGAGTCCGTCGCGGCGGACGATACGCGCGACCTGCTTACCGGCAGCAGCGGTGCGATTGCACCCCTTCTTACGCTTTACGCGCGCACGAAGGATGCGAGCCACCTGACCCAGGCGATGACCGTGGGCGATGCACTGATCGAGGCGGCGCGTCGGCAGGACGGCCGCGCCTGGTGGCCGCACGAGCGATGGCCCGATGGACTTGGCGGATTCGCCCATGGATCGACGGGCATCGGATGGGCACTGGCGAAGCTGGCGCAGGCGTCCGGACAGGATCGTTTTCTTGCGATATCGCGGGCCGCGCTCGCGTTCGACGCGTCGTTGTTCGATCCGGCGACGGGTTGGCGCGACCTTCGTGGTGGCGACCCGGCGGCCGCGTGGTGCCACGGCGCGGTCGGTATCGGGCTGGCGCTGGTGGATCTGGATCCGGCACTGGATAACGCCGATCGGCGTGCCCAGTTCCGCGTCGCTTCGACGCTCGCCTGGCAGAACGGTATCGGTGGCGGTCATGGGCTATGCCACGGCGACATGGGGGCGTGGGAGCTGCTCGACATCGCCGTGCGCACGGGATTCGCTCCCGCAGGCTGCGACAGCGATACTCTGGAGACCACGATCATCGGCAGCATCGAAAGCCACGGAGCCCGGTGCGGCAGGCAGAGTGAAGACCTGTCACCGGGCCTGATCGCCGGCCTGGGCGGCGTCGCGTGGCAGTTGCTGCGGATGCATCCCGAAAGCGCTCTGCCTTCCGTCCTGCTTCCGTCCTTCGCGAATCAGACCAGCACACGCTCCGCCCACAGCGACAACGTGCCGAGCCCGCCACCGATGACGGTCGCGGCGAGCACGTCGCTGGGGTAGTGCAGACCGAGCACGACGCGTGAGGCACCGATGAGCGCGGCGAAGCCGATCAGGAAAGGTGCGAGCACCGGGTAGTGCGCGACGGCGACGACGGTAAACGAGACCGCCTGCAACGTGTGTCCCGACGGAAAGCTGAACTCATCGAGCGGGGGCACGTGGGCGATCACGCCGGGACAGGTGCGGAAGGGGCGTGCGCGACGCGTCCAGCGCTTCAGTACGCGATAGAGCATCAGTGCGGTCAGTCCGGTGATCGCCATCTGGACCGCCACGGCCACACCGTGCCAGCCGCCGACGATCGCCATGACCGTCATCAGCGAATACCAGAAGACGCCATCACCGAGGCGGCTGATGGCGCCGAAGAAGATGCCGATCGCACGACGCGCGCCCCAGCGGTTGGCGGCGACGCACATGCGCCGGTCGAGGCTGGCCCTACGCGGCGACGGCGGTGCTGCGTTCATGGACGCTCTCCTCGGCCATTGATTGCATGATGGATTCGAACTCGGTGATGACCGAATCGGGTGACGAACCGGCAAGCGAGAGACGTGCGGCGCCGCCCATCGCCCGGCACGCGAGGATGTCCGCGCCGAGCGCCGCGGCGCGTTCGATCAGTCCGCCTTCGTTGCCGGGCGCGACGCGGATGCCGTTCTGGCCGTTGCGGATGAATTCGCGAGCGGCGGCTTCCGCATAGGCCACGACGGGTGTCCCCGACGCCATCGCCTCGAGCACCACGTTGCCGAAGGTCTCCGTGAGGCTCGGAAAAACGAACAGATCGGCACTGGCGTAGTAAGCAGCCAGGTCGTCGCCGCGGCGGATGCCGGCGAAAATCACATCGGGATGGGCCGCCTCGAGCGCGGCACGACCCGGACCGTCACCGACGATGACGCAGCGGGCTCCGGGAACGCGACGCTGCAGGGCACGGTAGGCATCGATCACGACGTGCAGGTTTTTCTCCGGCGCCACACGGCCCACGCTGAGCATGACCGGCGTATCCGGACCCGCGCCCCATGACGTGCGCAGGTCGTCGTTACGGCGTTCCGGATGAAAACGCTGCGGGTCGACAGCGCGGCGAAGCACGCGTACGTCGTGGACACCGAGGTCGTTGAGCTCACCGGCGAGCTGACCCGTGGGCACCAGGGTGGTCTGCGCGCGACGATGGAACCGGGCGAGGTAGTTGCGTACGAACGGGGTCAAGGCGCCGAAACCGTAATGGCCGACGTAGAAGTCGAAGCGCGTGTGGAAGCCTGTTGCGACGGGGATGCCGAGGCGGCGGGCGGCGCTTACCGCGCTCCATCCCAGCGGGCCTTCGGTGGCCACGTAGATCGCATCCGGGCGGTCCGACCGCCAGCGGCGTTCCAGGCGAAAGCGGGAGGGCAGGCCGAAGCGCAGGCCGGCATAGCGGGGGACGGCGGCACCTTCGACGGCGAGGACATCCATGCCCGCATCGGCCATGGCCGGCGTGTCGGGGTGGATCGGGCGAATGAGGTCGACGGTGTGTCCGCGGCGGACGAGTCCGCGGGCGAGAGACTGGACGGTAAGGGAGACCCCATTGACGTCCGGTGCATAGGTCTCGGTGACGATGCCGACTCGCATGGCGGTGCCCCTGTTGGCCTGAGCTTGGTCCAAGCTTCGCGCGCAGGGATGTCGCGGGCATGATGGTGATATGACGCTGGCGTTACCGGAACGGGCCCGGCGATCGACCGCCGGGCCCGCTTTGTCACTTGATGCCGAAAATGAGCGGGATGGCTGCCCAGCGCTGCCCGCTGTCGACATCGCCGAATGCGAGATAGGCATCGGGGATCGGTTCGGCCTGGAAGTTGAAGCCGGGAATGTAGTCACCCCTGCGTGGCTGCAACGGGTAGGTCGTCCACGGCGGCAACAGTGCGTTGGTCGCATTGACCGGCAGCAATGCGTCCTTACCGGGGCGGAACGCCGTCGACAAGCCCGATGCGTCCGTATGCAGGCGCAGGCGGCCACCTTCGAAACGGGAATGGATGCGGTCGGCACGCCATTCCCACTGTTGCGCCAGTGTCTGCGTGCATGCCGTGGCCCTCACGCCACCGAACGCGGTATCCGTCTCCAGGCACATGCCGCTGCCACGGTTCACGTATCGTCCGGCCTCGTCCATCATCCATTGCTGAACGCGATGGCCTTCGGTGCGGTCGCAGGTCTCGAGGGTGATCCGGGCGGACGCGTCGGGCTGCGTGATGCAGCGGTTGGCGTCGCCCAGGGACTGCAGCAGCACCGTCGGTGTGCGCGTGAGGTAGGGCGTGCCGAGGTCCATGATCACGCTGGCAATCGGCTGCGCCGTGGCGACGAATTCCCGCCTGTCCGACGGGCCGCGGCTGGTGACGATCGAGAGTTCGCACGGCGTCGCATCGAGAACGACGACTTTCTCATGGCAGTCGATGGCATCAGCGGTCGTTTTGGCCTGGTGATGGAAGTAGCGGTTCATCACGGTGGCGGCGCTGGTGACCTTGATCGGGCCTTCGTACGTACCGTCGACCCGCCACGTGGCCGCGGTTTCCAGCCCCGCGTGTTTCATCATCCGACTGCGCCCCCCTGTCGTGGCGGGTTTACCGAAGTAGGCGGGTTTGGCTGAAATGTCATCGGCCAGGGCGAAACGCCACGATGCCTCGGTTTGATTTTCCGCCTGGAATTCGGAGAACGCGGCGCTGTAGTCGTCGAGCGTGATCGTTACGGATTGCTCGTCCGTGTTCGTTTCGCTGTAGGAAAACGATGCGGGGAATTTGCCGGCCGACGAAATCTTGCCATCGGCGAGCCCACGGGTCGTCTCGGGCGACACCGACACCCCCCATGTCGAGGTGGTGACATGTTTGTCGGTGATCGTCCGGGCGGTACGGCCGTCAGTCATCGGGTGATAACTGAGCAAGCGGGCGTTCGGCGTTGCATCTTCCGGCCACATGAGCCACGTCGACAAGCCGTACTCGCCAGGCACGTAGATGCCCGCGCCGTGGGGCAGGGACGGAAACGGCCAGATTGGCACCCACCATAAGGGATTGTTCTTTCGGGTATCCAGCCCTCGCTGATGGGGGATGACCTCGGCGGTGCTCTTCACCGTGATCAGTTTGGAGTCGTGCGTGCGGCTGGTATCCCGGGTGACCGTCGCGATCAGCGCCACGCGCGATCCGTTGGTGTGGGTCTTGGATGCGGCCCAGGGACGCACGGGCGTCTCGCGCGCGGGCGCCGTCTGCGATGCCTGCGCGGGACCGCGCGTGACAGGGGCAAGGCGTGACCTCGATGCTTCTTCTTCCGCGTCAGCCATCGCCAGACGTCTGGCGTCCTCGATCACGTGGCCGGCGATGGCCGCCAGGGCCAGCGGATCGACCGTATCTTCGAACAGATGCAGGTGAACGCCGCCATGGCGCAGTGGCTGGTAGAGCACGGTCGCTTCGGTGGCTTCCACGCCGAACAGGGCGATTTCGTAGCGTCGCTCACCTGTTCGGGCGGTAACGAGCAGGGCGACGCCTGAGGAGACGATATCCAGGGCCTCGGCCCGGGCGTGGGGCGAGGCCAGTGCCGAGGCGGGTACCCATGCGATGACGGGATCGGCCGACGCTCCGGATTGCGACAGTGCCGTGCCCTTCAAGGCTGCCGGTGTCCGCCAGGCGGCTGGGTCGCCGCCGGTCGCCGTCAGGATCGCCGGGAGGTCCGAAAGGCGCAGATAGCGCACGTCGAGGCCGACCACCTGGGCGTCCGTGGGCGGTGACTGCGCGACGATCGGCGCGGACAGGCTCAGGGCGATGGCGAGGACCGCGTGGCGTAGGGGGGGCTTCATGGATGCATCCTTGCAGTTGGGGAGTGCTTACAGCATGCGCGGGCGAGCCCGTGCGCAGCATCCGGCTCATGGTCTTTTTGTGTGTAGGAATGACTGCAGCGGGGCACTAACAGAAAGGCAGGCACGCTGTAGGGGATGACCTCGAAACCGTCCCGGTGCCCGATCGGTTAAAATCCCGGCCTTGTCCGTCCGATGACCTCAACGATGACCGTCCGTACCCGTTTCGCCCCCAGCCCCACCGGCTACCTCCACATCGGCGGTGCCCGTACCGCGCTCTACTGCTGGCTGGAGTCGCGCCGCCGCGGTGGCGAATTCGTACTGCGCATCGAGGACACCGATCGCGAGCGCTCCACGCAGGAGGCCGTGCAGGCCATCCTCGACGGCATGCAGTGGCTCGGCCTTACGCACGACGAAGGTCCGTACTATCAGACGCTGCGCATGGACCGTTACCGCGAGGTGGCCGACCAGCTGCTGCGCGAGGGCAAGGCGTATTACGCCTACGAGACCAAGGAAGAGATCGAGGAGATGCGCAACGCGGCCATGGCAGCCGGGGTGAAGCCGCGTTACAACGGCTATTACCGCGACCGCAACGAGCCGCTGCGTGACGATCCGAACCGCGTCATCCGCTTCAAGAACCCGTCCACGGGTTCGGTGGTGTTCGACGACAAGGTGAAGGGGCGCATCGAGTGGTCGAACGAAGAGCTCGACGACCTTGTGATCTTCCGCTCGGACGGCTTCCCGACGTACAACTTCGCGGTCGTGGTCGATGACATCGACATGGGTATCACCGAGGTGATCCGCGGCGACGACCACGTCAACAACACCCCGCGCCAGATCAACATCTACAAGGCGCTGGGTGCGCCCGTACCCGAATTCGCGCACCTGCCGATGATTCTGGGGCCGGACGGCCAGAAGCTTTCCAAGCGTCACGGTGCCGTCAGCGTCATGCAGTACCGCGACGACGGTTTCCTGCCGCATGCACTGCTCAATTATCTCGTCCGCCTGGGCTGGTCGCATGGCGATCAGGAAATCTTCTCGGTCGATGACATGAAAACGCTGTTCGACGTCTCGGACGTCAACAAGGCCGCATCGCGCTTCGACGTGACCAAGCTCTCCTGGCTCAATCAGCATTACCTGAAGACGGATGACCCGGCGACGCTCGGGCCGGAACTGGCCTGGCACCTCGGCAAGATCGGTATCGACGCCTCGGCTGGCCCGAACCCCGCCGATGTGGTCGTGGCCCTGCGCGACCGCGTGCAGACGTTCAAGGAAATGGCCGAGCGCGCGAAGATCTGGTACGGCCCGATCGTCGAGTGGGACGACAAGGCCATCGAGAAACACCTGCGTACGGACACCGCGCCCGCCGCGCTCGAGAAGGCGAAGTCCGAACTCGCCGCTCTGTCTGAGTGGACGCCGGAGGCCGTGCACGGCGCCGTCGAGCGCGTGGCCGCGGGCCTCGAACTGGGGATGGGCAAGGTGGCCGCGCCGCTGCGCGTGGCGATGACCGGCACGCAGGTGTCGCCGTCGATCGAACACACCATCTACCTGGCCGGTCGCGACGGTGCGCTGGCGCGCATCGACGAGGCGCTCGCCCGCGCTCGTGGATGAGATCCTGGCCAAGGCGATGCGGGGCGTTGATCCTGACGACCCCGGGGCTTTTCTGGCGATCTTCACCAACCTCATGGCCGCGGTGCCATGGGGGCAGCTGATCCTCTGGCAGATCGTTTTCATCGTCGTCGGCGGCGTGCTGGGCTGGTGGCGCGGGCGCTTCGTCGCCGGCATCGTCGCCGCGCTGGTGCTGGGGCCGTTCGGCTGGGTGGTGCCTTTCATGCCACGCAAGCGGCCCCCGCCTTTACCGCCGCGTGGCGGTCCGCCGCCGCTGCCCGGGTCGAAAAAGCGCTGACGGGCCCTCATGTTAGAATGAGGGATACGAGGACTTCGATGTGACCACGCACGCCGCGCACAAGCACACGCACGAACACCATGACGATGCCCGCGGCTTCGTCGCGGCGGTCGAACACGCCTCGCTGGAGCGCGGTCTGCGCCTGACGCCCCTGCGTCGTGAGGTGCTGGAACTGGTCGCGAGCGCGGGCAAGCCCGTAAAAGCCTACGATCTGCTCGATCGCCTGCGCGAGAAGCACGGTAACGCCGCGCCGCCCACGGTCTATCGGGCGCTCGATTTCCTCCTTGAAAACGGCTTCATCCATAAGCTCGAGTCGATCAACGCATACGTGTCCTGCCATCATCCGGCGGAATCGCATCAGGTACCTTTCCTGATCTGCGACAAATGCCAGTGCGCGCAGGAAGTCTGCGACGAACGCGTCGCGGAGCTGATCGAGGCCCAGGCCAAAGCCCTGGGGTTCCGTCCGCAAGCGCAGACCCTCGAAGTGCACGGCATCTGCAAGAACTGCCGGTAACCACAATCGGTGGTAGGAGCGCGCCCTGCGCGCGAAAAGCCTACGCAGCGAAGAAGCGGCACCCCACCATCGCTACGAGCGCGCCCTGCGCGCGAAAAGCCTACACAGCGAAGAAGCGGCACCCCATCATCGCTACGCAGGCTTTTCGCGCGCAGGGCGCGCTCCTACATGTTCTTTTTGTCGGTCAGAAGAACGCGCGCACCCCCACCGACACATTCCGCCCCGGCATCGGTGCCACATCCTTGAACAGCGACGTCGCCGGACGGGCGGTCTGGTTGGTCAGGTTGTTGCCGTCGACGAACGCTTCCCACTGGCTGCGTTCGTCGTTGACGAACGTCCATGCGAAGTGCGCATTGACCAGCGTGTATCCGGCGGTGTCGGTTTCGAACGCGGCGATCTTGTCCTGCTTCATGTAACGCACGGCGCCGAGGCTGGCGCGCAGGCTGTCGGCAGTCCAGCTCAGCGTGGAGCCCACGCGACCGGCGGGAATGCGCGGCACGTTGCCGGCACCGTCGGACAGCGTGGCGCGCACCGTGTCGCCGAACACGCGCAGATCCCAGTTGCCCGACGTCCCCTTCGACAGGTGGAACGTGGCTTCCGCTTCCGCGCCGCGGAAGGTCGCGTCGTTCTGCGACCAGATGCGTACCGGCAGGTCGTCCTCGACTTCGCCGGTGTCGGCGAGATAGATGAAGTTCTTGTACTTGTTGTAGTAGACCGCGACCTTGCCCTCGACCACGTCACCGTGGAAGTGAAGGCCCAATTCGGCCTGGTTGGATTTTTCCTTGTTGAGGTCGCTGCCGATCTCGAAGGTGTTCGAGGCTTCATGCGGGCCATTGGCGAAGAGTTCCTCTTCCGACGGCGCGCGCTCGGCGTGGTCGAGGTTGAGCGACAGATGCCACTGGTCAGCGAAACGCCACGCGGCGCCTGCGGAAAAACTGTTCGGGTTGTAGTCGCGCTTGGCGCCGTTATCGGGCTGGACGGTCTGCTTGTCATGCCGCGCGCCAAGCTCGACCTTCACCGGCCCAAAGTCGCGCTGCTCGGTGAGGAATACACCGACGCCCTTGGTCGTCGTCGCGGGTACGAAGGTCTCTTCGCCCACGGCGGAGAACTGACGATGCTGGGTCTGCACGCCGAAGGCGCCGTTCCATCCGGCGAGTTCTTCGTGCGTGACGACGAGGCGGCCCTGGTTGCTGGTCGTCGCAAACGTCGTGCCCGGAGTATCGCCTTCGAACTCCACGTGCTGGTAAGCGCCGTGGCCGAGGTTGAACTCGATCTTCGCGATGCCGTCGATCGGCTGGATGAAGCCTCCCTTCAGGCTGTAATTGGTCTGCGCCATCTTGATGTGCACGGGATCTTCGCCCTCCGCCGGATCGCCTGGCTCGGCGGGGCTGCCGTAGAGATCCATGAAGCGCGAGACCGACAGGCCGAGGTAGCCCCACGATCCGAGCAGCGACGCGCCCACCGCGCCGGACGTGGTCTTCACCGCGCTGTTGGCGAGGGTGCCGCCCGGGATGTCGTAATCCTCGTTGTCGCGACGCATGCCGTCGACGTGGATGGCGAACCTGTCGTTACCCGCGTCGAGGCGGAGCAGGCCGGTCTTACCGTCCGACACGGAATCGCTGCGCACTTCGGCGCGGCCGGCGAAACCGTTCTCCGGCGCTTTTTCCGGCACGCGGCCGTCGACGACGTTCACGACGCCACCGATCGCGCCGGAACCGTAAAGCAGGGTGGCGGGGCCCTTCAGCACTTCGATCTGATCGGCGAGGAACGGCTCGAGGGTCACCGCATGATCCTGACTGACATTGGATACGTCCTGCGACGACAGTCCATTTTCGAGGACGGCGACGCGGGGACCGTCGAGACCGCGAATGATCGGACGACCGACCGCCGTACCGAGCGCCGAGCTTTGCACGCCCGGAATCGCCGAGACGGTCTCGCCGAGCGACACGGCCTTGGCGTCATCGAGAGCCGAGCCGGCCAGTACGGCCACGGGAGCCACGATCTGGTCGGCGCTCTGGCCCAGGGGCACCGCGTTGACGACGATGGCGTCGAGCTTTTCGGCGTTCTTGCGCGATTTCCCCTGGGTCTCTCTGGCGCTCGCGGGCGCCGAAGCATCCTGGGGAGCGTCTTCGGCCATGGCGGGGAGGGCGCTACCGAACGTGGTAGCCAGCGTCAGGGCGAGAAGGGTTCTGCGCATCGGGGTGAAACTCCGTGGTGTGTTTTGAGATGTTATAAAGTATCATTACTTGCCTGGACCCGTGCAAGAAGTCACGCTATGCATCCCATGACCGATCTCCCTCTCGAATCCGACGCTCAGCAAGTGCCCCGACGCTGGTGGCATGTGGCCGACCGCTTCGGCGCCACGGCCTCGTTCCTCTGCGCGATCCACTGCGCGGCTTTGCCCTTCGTGATCGCGCTGCTGCCTGTGCTCGGCCTGTCGTTCCTGGCCGATCATCGGTTCGAAACCGGCTTCGTCGCCTTCGCCTGCGTCCTTGCCTCGCTGGCCCTGATCTCCGGGTATCGGCGCCACCATCGACGTCTGCCACTGGCCCTGGCGATACCCGGCCTGACCCTGCTCGTGCTCGGCGTGACCTTTCTGCACGGCGGGTCGCTCGTGGTGCACAGCGTGCTCGTGACCTGCGGCGGGCTGCTCGTCGCTTCCGCGCACTTCGTCAATCTCCGGGTCGACCACGGCGAGCATGCGGGCCATATCCACGGCCCCTCCTGCGCCCACCCGTGATTGTGTAACCGCGCCCCGAGCACCTAGCCTTTCGTTCATGGCACACGATCACGCACACGCCCACGGCCATTCCCATGGCCACGCGCATACCCACGACCACGACCACAGTCATGCCGCCGGCGGCAGTGAACGGAAGCTGCTGTTCGCCTTCGTTCTGACGACGCTGATGCTGGTGGTCGAAGCGGGTGGCGGCATCCTTTCCGGCTCGCTGGCGCTGCTGGCCGACGCCGGCCACATGCTGGTCGACGCGCTCGCCCTGCTGCTGGCGTTTCTCGGCGCGCGCTTCGCGGCGCGCCCGGCGGATGCTCAGCGCACCTACGGTTACGGCCGCATCGAGGTGCTGGCGGGCTTCGTCAACGCACTGACCCAGTTCGCGCTGGTGGCGTTCATTGTCTACGAGGCGGTGATGCGCCTGTTCAATCCGTCGCCGATCCTCTCCGGCGTGATGTTCGTGGTCGCCGCCGTGGGGCTGGTGGCCAACGTGGTGGTGCTGCGCACGCTGCATGGCCACGACCCCGACGACGTCAACATCGCCGGCGCCAGCCTGCATGTGCTGGGCGACCTGCTGGGCTCCATCGCCGCGGTGCTGGCCGCCCTGGCGGTGCGCTGGCTCGACTGGAACTGGGCCGATCCGGTCCTGTCGATCCTGGTCTCGATGCTGATCCTGCGCAGCGCGTGGTCCCTGGTGCGACGTTCCGGCCACATCCTGCTCGAGGGCACGCCTGAAGGCGTCGATCTGGCGGACGTGAGAAGTCAGCTGGAGGGCCTCGATCCGGGCATCCTCAGCATCCACCACGTGCACATCTGGCAGGTCACCGCGGGCTCGCGGATGGCCACGCTGCACGCCGAACTCAAGCCCGGCGCCGATCCGGCCCGCATTCTCACGGTCATCAAGACGACCCTGAGCGAGCGCTGGCGGGTGGGGCACGCGACGGTCCAGGTGGACCCGGGTCATTGTCCGGACGACCTCGAGGGCTGCGGCCAGGACGGCCGGCACACTCACTGAACTGCCCGCCTGAACGGCTGGCGCTTGCCATTTACGCGGCCGCTGATACGATGACCGGCCGTTCCTCTCTACTTTTTCGAATCAAGGAGTTTCCCATGGGCAAGGGCGATCGTCGCACCCGTCGCGGCAAGATCTACCGTTCCAGCTATGGCAAAGCCCGTCCGCACGTCGACGTCGTCACCGGCGCCGCTGTTGCCAAGCCGGCCGCCGCCAAGCCTGCCGCTGCCAAGAAGGCAGCCGCGCCGCGCAAGAAGGCATAAAGCCTCCCTTGCGTGAAACAAAAAGCCCCGCATTTGCGGGGCTTTTTGTTTTTACAAGCTGGCTCGGCAGAGTAGATCTGTGGGGCGGTCCGGCTATGTGGTTGGCGAGTGGCCCGGCAGAATGCCTTAGTATGCGGATCAGCCGGGCTCAGCTTGAGCTGGGCATCGGGATCACGTTGCAGGGAGTAAAGGAATGCGCTTTTTCTGGATGATCGCTTCGACGGCAGTCTGTGCGGTCCTGGCTGGTTGTGGGCACGGACACGACGATGACGCCATCCATGCCGGGCAGACGCAGAGCGCTGCCGTGGATGTGCTCACGCCGCCCGCCAATCCGAATGACTTTGGCGCGTGGCGCGCGTTTATAGGCAAGGTGATCCTTGCCGAGACGCATGACGCAAACGCGCATCCGTATACGTTCATTGTCCCCGCGGGCGATAGCGACGAGTCGAAGGACACGCGCAAAAGCATGGCCACCGCGATTCACGGCTATATCGGCAATACGGCGGTGCCGGAGAATATGGTTGTACTGACTGGCCCCGAATCGGACAAGGTGGCTCAGGTCATCGTCGATGCATTTGGTGATCTGCCGGCGCGCTCGGCGGAGGGACTTGTCGTCATGTACGTGGGCGTGCCGCAGGCGGCAACTAAAGCGCAGGGTGCCCTCCGTGCAACCGGTGCACAGTTCCGGATGAAGGCTATGCGCGCCTCGTCATGACGTTGGCGCGTGCACCGGTGCTGGCACAGGCGGTGACAGGCTGCGCAGGAACGCGATCAATGCCTGGCGCTCGGGTACGGTAAGGGATACGGGTTGCCCGCTGGACAAGCTCCGCCAATAGATTTCCTGATCAACGGCTTCCTCTAGTGTCGCTACGCTACCGTCGTGCATATAGGGTGCTGTCTGCGCGACATAGCGGAGCGATGGCGTGCGGAACAGGCCAATGTCTGCCGGGCTGTGGGTAACCACGAAGCGACCCGTCGCAGCAAGGTCTTTCCTGACCGCGACAAGGCGCCCTACGGCAGCTGGGTCCTTCGACTGTCCAGCCACATCGGCAGTCAGAAGGGGCAACATATCGCCCAATGTCTGCAGTCCGGTGCCTGTCGTATGGAACTGATTGTCGCTGAAGTGGATCGGGACACCTTCCATCCGGTGGCAGGATTCGCAGCCAGCCTTTCCTCTGAAGATCCGCAATCCGTCCTTCGCCGTCCGCGAAAGCGCACTGTCATCGTGTCCGTCATAAAACGTATCAAATGCGCTCGCCGGACGCGGTAGCTGACGCAGGTACGCAGCGAGGGCGACGGCAACTTGTTCTTTGGTCGGCGCTTTGACCTCACCGCCACCGAATGCATCCGAGAATGCCCTGATGTATTGCGGTGTTGAAAGATGAGACTGCAATGCCTGATCGTCGGCAAGTCCCATCTCCTGCGGATGGAGCATCGGGTCGACGGCGGCGTCCTGAAGTGAATCCCGCCGTCCGTCCCAGAAGAACGGACCGTTGATGGCAAGTGCCGCGAGGCTGGGCGCGTTGCGAGTGCCTTTGCGGCCGAGCACGCCGGTAGGCACGATCTGGTCGTCGGCAAACGCATGACGGGGCTGATGACAGGTCGCGCAACTCACGCTTCGATCCGCGCTAAGTGCCTTGTCAAAAAAAAGACGTTGGCCGAGGTCGGCGACGGTCGCCGACGAGGAGGTATCCGCAGGCCTTGTCGCTGCCCACACTCCGCACGCGCAAGCGATAGTGAACAAAGCCGGCAAAAAACGTCGTGATCTGTTTCGCATTTTGAAGCGACCATCCATGATCAAGGGTTACCACTGTCGCCGCGAATGCACGGCATATTGACAACGTCGTAGCTGCTCGCAAATTATTGCACGAGAAACGCGGAGTCGTGGCCGCATGGAATCGTTCCATGCGCATTTGAGATCGGACGTCACAGGGGTTTGTCGATGCACAGGGATCGTGGCGAGGCTGTAGGCCTCGATGTGGCCGGTCGTGTCCACGCTGGACGGCCCAGCTTCCTAAGGTGGGTCAAGTGCATGGTCGTCGCCGCTGTCGCGATGCTCACGGTAGCTGGCTACGCCGATGCGCAGACCTACGCCTATGACGGCAACGGAAGGCTAGTGGCGGCGACGGTGTCCAGTGGCGAAAGCGTGCGCTATGTCTACGATGACATGGGCAATCTGCAGCAGGTGATAAGCGTGCCCGCGGGGTCGCTCAGTATCTTTGCCTTGACACCCAACCACGGATCTCCTGGTGTCCCTGTGACGATCCGCGGGCAGGGCTTCAGTGCCAGCGCTGCCGACAATGCGGTGCGCTTTCAGGGAACCGCTGCAACGGTCACTGCGGCGACGGCCACAGCGCTAACCACCAGTGTTCCCGCCGGCGCTGTCACGGGTCCGGTATCGGTCACCGTCGCCGGCAAAACCGTCACGAGCGACGATTCGTTTGTGGTCGATGGCACGGGGCTTCCGCCAACGATCACATCAGTCACACCGGGTATTGTTGATGTCGGCGCCGCGGTGACCGCGCTGGGGTCGCACCTCCAGCCTGTGCTCGGGCAGACCAGCCTTTTGCTGAACGACCAGGTCGTCAAGCCGACGTCGACGGCGGATACGACGATCACCTTCGTTGCGCCGGGTACGGTCGGGTCGGGACGTGTCGTTATCCAGACGCCGTTCGGCGTCGCTCGTAGCTCGGGCGATCTGGTCATTGTTCCCTCCGTCATTGGCGCTGCATCGATCGGGGCAGTGGGTCGCATGACGCCATCGTCGCCGCTGACGCTGTCAGTCCCGGCGTCCAAGTACGGTGTCGTGCTGTTCGACGCTGCTGATTCGGTCGCCACCCAGTGGGTTAGCGTGCAAAACCTGGCGCTGACCGGTGGCGCGACGAGCGTCAGCTACTCTGTGTATGACCCGCGTAGTCGCCTGGTCGCGTCAGGAACGTTCTCCGCCACCGCGCCATCCATTCACCTGCCCAAGGTAATGACGCGCGGCACATACAGTTTCTACTTCAAGCCATCCGGCACGGCACCCACCACGGTAACCACCGGAATGGAATTCGCGCCGTCGCTCAGCGTCGATGCGCCCACAGCAACCCCTGTCCTGACGACGGTCGGCGCCCAGTCGAAGCGTTTTATCCTGGTGGCAGCACCCGGGATGGCGCTACAGATTCCCGGGATCGTTACGACGCCGACGGGTGGCACGGTGACGCTCACGGTGAACGATCAGGCAGGGAACAAGATCGGCAGTACGACGGGAACGAGCAACATCGCGTACAACATCCCCGCGCTGAAGCTGGGTGCTTCCTATCAGGTGATAGTGGGTGGTTCGGCGGGTACTGCCTTGAACGCGTCGATCCTGTTGAAGTCCGTACCGGGTGGTCATCTCACCATCGATGGGCCGACACGGAATGTGAAGGCTGACCCCGGCGTCAACGCTGTACTCTCGTTCACCGCGGCGCCGACGGACAGGGTGAGTTTTGCGCTCAGTGGCTTGACTGCATCGGCGAGCGTCAATCTCTATGATGAGGCCGGTACATATATTCAAATCAATACTTCTTGCTCCGCAAGCAATCCGGGTGGCGACTGCCGCTTCGCGCTATCGAACCTCGCAGGCGGGACATACAGAGTCGTCGTTGCAGCGACGTCGACTACGTTGCCGATGACGTTCGCGGCGACCCTGACGAGCGAAGTCAGCGGGTCGCTGAAGGTGGGCGTGCCCGTCAATGTCAACTGGATGCGCCCCGGCCAGTCAGGGCGGCTGACGTTCGATGCCGCTAAGGGCGATACTTTGGCGTTGGCGCTGAGCAATATCGCCACCTCGCCTGCCGGGCAAGGCGTCACCATCAGCGTCCTGCGCCCTGACGGCACGGCGTTGGGGTCCGATGTCACGCTTTCTTCCGGTGGCGCGGTGAATATGCAGAACCTTCCAGTGTCCGGTACTTACACCGTGTCTTTGCGCCAGTACTACGGCGTGCCGATGTCGTTCACGCTTCTGCTCGCTCCACAGGCGGGGACGACCCTTGCAATTGACGGCCAGTCGGCGACCGCATCCCCGGAGGTCGGCCAGAACGGTTATTTCACCTTCACGGCCGGAGCGGGCGACAACCTCGAACTCGCGTTGAGTGCTGCCACGATTCGAACGTCTTGCACGGGCATCACGGCCTCGGTGTACGACAGCAAGGGTAACTTCATCACTGGCGGCACCCTCTATTCTGGTGTGCTTGGATTGAGTAAGCATCTTTGGGGTCTTGCCGCCGGCGACTATTCGGTGTCCGTTACCTGCATGACAAGCGGCACAATGACGCTCACGCGCGACATCGTCGCGGATGTGAGCATGGGGCAGACGCAGGCGTTCAATCTCGCCAGGAATGGCCAGACGTTGCGTATGACGTTCACTGGAAAGGCAGGTGACACGGTTGCGGTTGGTGCGCAGGATTTCGCCACCACGCCTGCGAACAAGGCTGTTACCACGACCGTTCTCGGTCCCTCGGGAGCGTCGCTTGCGAGTGCAGACAGTTCGACGCCGGCGTTGATAAACCTCAAGAGCCTCGCTGCCTCCGGTATCTATACCGTGATTGTCAGCCCGGATTACGGTATCCCCGCATCCGTTACGGCCAGTGTCCTGCCGCAGGCGGGCGGATTGCTCGTGGCCGACGCCGCTTCCACCACCATCACGACAGCGGCGGGCCAGAACGGCTACTTCACGTTCAACGCCGCTGCGGGTGAAAACCTGGAGTTGGCGCTGAATAACGTGACTGTTGGCAAGGCAGGCAATCTCGTGAACATGTATGTCTATGGCCCAACCGGTACCACCATAGGAAATAGCTCCGTGGATCCTACGAGCACGGCGCGGTCCAGTCGTGTTTCGTTGCCGAACCTCGCAGCGGGAATATATTCGGTAACGGTATCTAGCTCGAGCAACAGCAGTCCGTTCTCGGCGACGGCGACATTCACGCACGATGTCACCGGCACCCTCACCGTCGGCGGCACGACGCCGATTGTCCTGTCACGGCAAGGGCAGGTCGCGCGGTACACGTTTGCTGGAACGGCAGGACAAGCATTGGTCCTTGGCCTCCCCAGCTATACGACGACGCCCAGCGGGCAAACGTTGAATGTGGTGGTCACTCGCCCAGATGGGACGACTCGCCAGGGGTCCGCCACCATGCTGAGTGGCAATACCTATTCCATTCCTTCGTTGCCCGTCACCGGGACGTATACGGTGACGCTATCCCCCTCGTATGGCGTGCCTGCAACGATGAGCGTTTCCCTCAAATAATCGATATCTCCACGGCACCCTGGATAAGGGCGCGATCGCGGCATCAAAGGATTCAGCATGTTCGGAGTCAAGGATCGTTTCCGTATCACCGCGTTGGGATTGGGGTTGGTCATGTTGACCGGCCTCAGTAGCCTTTCGATCATCGAGGCCCAGGTGACGACGGTGGCCGATGCGTTTGTGGCGCCTGAAAACCTGGCTGTGCTGGCGAAGCAGAAGCATGCGCCGCTAACGATTCCCGACGGCCGGATGCTTGAGCTCGCGACGGATCGGCTGACGTTGCGTCGCAGCGGTGAGGAAGGGCGCACCATCGCCTTGCCTGATTCGCGTACGGGTGCGGCTGCGGTCGCGCTGCCCGACGGGCGCATCCTTATCTGGGGTGGCTCCGATGGGTACGGACGCCTTTTGCCCGAAGGCCTCTGGCTCGACGCGACGAACGGCTTGCTCGAGCCGGCGGTTCTGCCGACGCTTCCGTTGGGCATCGGCCAGAACCTTACTGTCCTGAGCGATGGCCAAGTCCTCGTCACCGGCGGCTGGGATGCGACTCGCCGGATGCACGCGCAGGCCATACGCTGGAACCCCGTGACCGGCGCTCGTACCGACCTTGTCAACCAACTGCAGCCGCGTTACATGCAGGACAGCGCGGTCGGCGTCGACGGAGCGGTCTACTTGTGGGGTGGCCTGGATGACAGGTTCCAGCCCATCGATACCGTTGAGCGCTTCGACCCGGTGATGTCGACCTTCAGCGCGTCGACCCTGCCCGCCGCAGACAGCGGGCCCATCACAATCATGGCTTCGTCTCCCGTCAGGAATGCGAAGGGCGTCGGCATCGGCGAGCTGATCGGCTTTCGGTTTAGCAACACGGTCGATCCGCGATCGGTGTCGACGGCCACGGTTTCTCTGATCGGCCCCGCGGGTCCCGTCGAAGGCAGTGTGGCTGGGGTCCAGGGGCGGCTCGCGTTCGTGAGTCCCAAGGGCGATTTGCTACCGGGCACGCATTACACGGTGGCCATCGCCGGGGTTCGCGGACTGGCGGGGCAGCCGTTGCCGTTTACCTCCCTCGGGTTCACGACCGCTTCGCTGGGTACGTCGGAGCAGGCCCAGTATGGCCAGAACACAGCCACAACCGGCGCGAGCGGCGCTGTCTCCACATCGGCATCCAGCGCCCAGGCGGCTGTTGGCGGGCCTTCCTCGGCGATGACGCTCTACCGCACAACCGGCACGTCGGCCGCTGGAAAGGCCGTGACCACCGCGACTTGTTCGAGGGACGCGCGTGGCGGCTACCGCCTTTGCCGTAACAAGGGCTACTTCGAGGACGGTGCTTGGTACCCGGGCCAGGACAATGCGGGTGGGCCCGACGGCGGTCATTGGCGTGTCAACGTCGCCGATATGGCACCCGCCGAAATCGCTGCCGCCATGCCTGCCCATCGCAGCGTCAGACAGCGACTGATGGCAACCGCCGGAACGGTGAATGTCGTGACGGGGCAGATCCGGCTGGTCGACGGTAGGCCGATGGCGCACGTGCAGGTCTCGTCCGGCAAGAGTTCGACGTACACCGGCGCGGACGGTGTCTTTGCACTCTCCGGTCTGGCGGTAGGACAGGTGACTTTGTTTGTGGATGGCAGCAAGGCGGATGACGCCAGTCATCACTATGGGCAGTTCGAGGTGAGCGTGCTCGTCGAGCCCGGTACGACCACGCTGCCATACCGGATGTACGTACCGCGCATCCTCGACCGCGACCGGATCGAACTGCCGTCACCCACCACGCACGAGATGGTGGTGACGCATCCCGACATGCCTGGCCTGGAAGTCCGCATTCCCGCGGGAACGGTGATGCGCGATCACAACGGTAAGGTCGTCACCGAGTTCGCCATCGTACCGATGCCGACCGACCGCGCGCCCTATCCGACACCGGTGAATTTCGCGGTCTATTTCAGCATGCAGCCCGGTGGCGCCGCGGTACAGAACATCCACTCCGACCAGCCGCAGGGCATTACGCTCACCTATCCCAACTACGGCCATGTGGCGGCGGGGCACGAGGCAAGCTTTATCGCCTATACACCGGCAGACGGCTGGAAGGCCTACGGCAAGGGTCAGGTCACGCCGGATGGTAGTCAGCTGAAGGCCGAATCCGGCGTACGCTTGGCGACACTCACCTCCGGCAGTTGGGACATGAGCAACCAGCACCCGGGTGACTCGGACCCGTCAAAACCCGGTGGAGCTCGTGCGGGCGATCCGGTGGATCTGCTCAGCGGCACGCTGGTCGATAACGTCACCGATATAACGATCAAGGACATCATCCCCATCAGCATGAGCCGTCAGTGGCACGCATCGGGTAGCAGCGCACTGAAGGATGCGTCCGCGGTGCAGGACACGCGCGGGTTCGGGAGCTGGCGTTCCAACTACGATACTTACGTCAACGGCGTCTGGGACAACACGGGTATCCGGCTGCCGGATGGCACCTTGTTGTCGCCGATGGTGCCGGTGGCGACCAATCCCGGCGGGGACGGTAGCTGGGTTTACGGCGGCAACATCGCGGCATACGTCGGGACCACCATGGATGCCCGTCTTGGCGCGGTGCAATGTGACGATGCATCGACCAGCGAATGTTACGTCATCAACACGCCGGACAAAACGCAGTACTACCTCTCGCCATTCAACGGTCTCTACGAGATCCGTGACAAATTCGATAACCGCGTTCGCTTCGTCAGGAGCGGGGGCCAGCTACAGCAAGTGATTTCACCCAGCGGGCGCTATCTCAGCTTTCAGTACAACAGCGATAACAACATTTCTCAGGTGTCCGACAATATCGGCCGCACCTGGGCGTATGCCTATCACAAGACCAGTTTCCCTGCGGGCGGCTGGTCGACAGCAGGTGCGGGTTCCAGCCCGACGATGGCGCCCATGTACTTCCTCGATTCGGTTACCTACCCGGATCAAACGGTGGCGCGGTACACGTACAACGAGGACTTCACGCTGCCGGCCGTCGGTGGTGGCGGAGCGTGTCCGGCCGCCTTGCCGGGAACGATGAAGACGATTGTCGACCGTAACGGCACGACCATCCTGTCGAGCGCGTATTGTGGCGTACAGGTGTCACAGCAGACGTTGGCCGATGGCGGCGTTTACAAATACACCTACCTCGCCAATGGACCCGAGACGGATGTCACCGACCCGCTGGGTCGCGTTCGCAAGGTGGTGTTTGATGCGACGGGCTATCCCTCATCGGACACCCGCGCCGCCGGTACACCGTTGGCGCAGACGACCACGTTTACGCACGATGCGTCTGGCCGCACGCTGACCAGTACGGATGCAATGAATCGCACGACCAGTTTCACTTGGGATGCGCAGGGCAATCCGCTGTCTGTCACCAAGTTGTCGGGGACGAGCAACGCGGTGACTCAGAGTTTCACCTGGACGGCGGATGCGAGGCCACTGACCTATACGGACGAACTGGGGCATACGACCCGTTTCAATTACGTCGACGGCTGCCTAAGTAGTGTGATCGATCCGATGGGGCATACGTCTACGGTGCAATGCGATGCGCAGGGCAGGCCCGTGCTGCTGACGGATGCGCTGGGTCACTCTACACGTATGGATTATCTTGCTGGCGATCTTCACGCTGTCACCGATGCGCTGGGTCGCACAGCTACTTTTGCTACCGACGGCGTCGGCCGGATGACGTCCGTCACCGATCCCTTGGGCAATGTCGTCCTTAGCGCTTACGACATGAATGACCGGGTGACGCAGAGCATTGATGCACGCGGCAAGGTCATCAGCTACCAATATGACAACGAGGGTAGCGTTAAGAAAGTGACCTTGCCTAACACGGGCTCCATAAGCTATGACTATGACGCACGTTATCGGTTGAAGATACGGACGGATGCGCTGCATCAGGCGGAGACGTGGACTTATGATTTGGGAGGCAATGCGCAGACGTACACCGATCGGATGGGGCAGTCCACCACGTATGCGCCGACAGATGCACTGAATCGCTTCACCAAAGTCACATTTGCCGATAACTCCACGATTACCGCGGATGCATACGACGCGGCGAATAGATTGAAGCGGGTCACGGATTCGGCATACGGGACGGTCGTCCATACATACGACGACCTGGATCGTCTGACGGGGGAATCGTCCCCACAGGGGGCGATCAGCTATAGCTATTTCTCCAACGGACTGCGAAAGACCATGAATGCCGCAAGCCAGCCGATGACCAGCTATGCGTACAACGAAAACAATTTGATCAGCTCTATCAGTCAGGCTAGTGAGACTGTGCAATTTGGTTACGACGACGCGAATAGAAGGCAATCGCTCACGCTTCCCAATGGAATCATCGGTAGCTATGGTTACGATAGTGCTAATGAGTTGACGTCTATCAAATACACGACGGCCGCTAATAGTGCGATCGGCGATATTGCATATGTCTATGATGCTGGCGGGGCGCGCGTCGCCCAAACTGGCAACTTCGCGCCCGACCTGTTATCGCCGGTAACCACGACTGCGGCGACGATTGATTTAAATGGCAGAAAGACATCGTTTAATGGGCAAGCGCTGACTTACGATAAGAACGGCAATATGACGAGCGACGGCTCGCGGACCTACGTGTGGGATGCGCGAAATCGTCTTGTGCAGATTAAGCAAGGCACTACGGTTGTAGCTTCATATGCGTACGACGTGGCGGGTCGCCGCTCATCGAAATCGTTGAACGGGCAGTCGACGCTATTTCTATATGATGGACAGAACGCAGTGCAGGAGACGCAGGGGGCGTCGATCAGTCGAATTCTGACGGGCCTAGGTATCGACGAGCGATTTGCGAGGACTGATGAGACGTCTCGGGGCTATTTCATGGTGGACGCACTAGGCAGTGTCCTAGCGGTGGCCGATCCGATGGGCTCAGTAACTCAGCGTTACAAATACGATCCGTATGGAGGTGTATCTAGCGCAACAGCGGGCAGTAATTCCTATCAATATGCCGGACGAGAGAACGATCAAACTGCCTTGTATTACTATCGGGCAAGATATTACAGCCCGACACTAGGGTCCTTTATCGCCCAAGATCCGGTAGGGTTGAATGGCCGTCAGACCAGTTTTTATGCCTATGTGGGCGGTAATCCATTGAATTACATGGATCCATATGGTCTGTTTGGCATTGATGACGTGTGGGCCGGTGTGTACCGCGCGACTGGTGGATGGGAGCCGTCACAAGGGGCGGTGGACTATTGGGCAGGGCTTGGCGATGGGGCTTCACTGGGTGTAACCAGTTTGGTTCGTGATGCCATGGGGACTAACGATCAGGTTGACGAATGCTCCACCGCTTACAAGATGGGAGGATGGTCGTCTTTCGCCCTTGGTGCTGGTCGAATTGCCTATGCAGGTTTGGCGAAGGTTGGTGCACGAGCGGCAGCGTCCGGTATTGAGGCGAGTGCTTTCAGATCGGCACTTAGGACAGCATTTGGTGGCGGAAAAAGCTTCAGGCCGCCAAATTTAGCTAAGTACGCGACCGATGATGCTTTGAGGGCCGCCGCTGGGAGGACAAACCTCTTTGGAAATACTTGGGGCGCAGGTGCTACTGCTACTGGTGCGTATGAGGGAAGCGGCGGCAAATGCGGTTGCCAAGAGTAACCGTTCTTATCGAGGTCAAGACGATGGAAATTTTCCCAGTTGCGAACAAAGGCGATCAAAAGATTGCCTTTGCAATCGAGAATATATACGTATCGTATAGGACGGTCGCTCGGCTTCTCGATCAAGCTGAGGAGGTAACAGATGTTCGTCTGCGAGGGCGTTTCGGATCTTCCGAGGACATTCGAATTGAATTCAAATATCTGGGCCGGGACTATATCGTTTGGGAGCCCTTCGGCGACAACAGTCAATATTGGATCGGCCCGCGAAATCCGGACGAAGGGGTAGACGAAATTATTGGTGTGGAAGATATCTTTAAGCGGTATCGGCCGCCGCTGCACCGGGTACTGCTTGGTGACTTGCTGACTCTCAAATTATGCAAGCGATTCGCGACTCGTGATTAAAGCGACCATGCTGACAAGCACTTTAGGCGGCCGCTAGCGCTCTGAGGCATCGTTTGGATAGCACAAGGCGGCGAGGCGAAACGTTGCGCAGGCGATCGATTTGGAACTATATGGCCGTTTCGGCCCGCTTTTAGTCGAGCTATGGTTGATGGCAGCGCGTTGGACAATGAAATTAGAGCGTCAGTGGTTTCCATTTTATGGCGCCATTCCGACGGCTGCTGTTCAATCGGCTGGAGGGTGTGGTTGTGAATAGTGGACGTTTCAAATTTATTGCGCACGCGGCGACTAGTTTTATCGCGTTGGCGTTCTCACTTTACCTTTCAAAGCCGACCTGGCTCTTGCCAGGATTTTTGGCAGGATTTTTTTATATCGGGCATTCACTAAGGGTAGTTCGGGGGCGCCGTCATTGAACAGTACTAACGTTGCCGTAGGAGCGGCCGGTAACTACCATGTGGATGGTCCTGATGAGGAAGCGCTCTTCGGGATGTATATCCTTATCGGCGGAGATATGGTCTTCGTAGATATTAAACGCGACGAATTGCTGCCTGGTAGGCTTGAGTACGCGAGGTTCCTTAGCAAGTCAGGCATGGCGTTGCGCACAAGCCTTGATGCATTCTTGGAGGCAAATGCTGATTTTAGGGGCCGGGCTGTGGGGACGATTGGATTGCATTCGCGCACGGACGCTGAGCAGGGTGAAGTGTTCTGGATCCCCGACGGGTATACAGTGCTGAAGGGTACAACGTTCGTTTCTCCGGAGTGACCGAAGGTGCAACGACGGTTCCTCAGTGGTGGACATTAAAGGTCAGCTGAAGTGAACCAAATAAGAAATGAGAATCCCTGTGTTTACGCCATTCATCGCTATTTATTCTTAGTGTTGATAGCTTTTCTGACGCTATGTTTGATCATAACTGCCGCTCCGCCCGTCAAGGATATTGGCGCCGAACTCGTGCTATGCGCGTGCATTGTGGGTTGGATATCGATGATGGTGATCGTGGTTCCTCGTGTCTTCAATGCGTCAACCATCGTTTTGCAGGATGAAGGAATCTCGGGGATGTTCCTGTATCGGAAGGGCGCATGGATGGTGCGTAAGTCGCTTTCTTGGAAAGGCATCGTTCGCGCAGAGTTTGCTCGAGGTGGATTCACCATTTGGGACGACAGCGGCCGCTGGAGCATCCTGCCTATGATGTTCGACAGGCCTCAGGATGCCACTGATTTTGTCATTTCGAACATTTCCGAAGGGGTGGCGTTGCAGATCTCGTGAGCCTAAAGGAGGGGGCTTTGGTTGGCGATTTTGGCAGTCGAACTACGAGCGCTTGTGGTTGCGATAAACGAGCAGGCGGCGAGTCGAACCTTCGGTCAGACTTTTTCTTATAGGACTGATGATGAAGCGCCGCCGCATCTGGGTGTTGATGAAGGTAGTGTTGCTGATTATCAACGCGACCGGCCTCATCGCTTACTCGAGGGTCTACCGAGATTTTGGTCTGCTACAGGGATTGGTTTGCGGTGTCGTGTTTTTGCCGGTGCTTTATCTATGGGTGACGAATAATGCCCGGGGGTTGGAGAGTCTGGCCGCAATTGACGCGCCTTTCTCGCCGATGCAAAGGTATCCCCAGGCATACTGGTTAACGATGGGTGTGACCCTGTCTGTCGCATCGATATTCGGCATGCTCGCCAGTGTTGTATTTAAGGACGTCCATGCCGAGCTTCCTTCAGGCTGTTTGATGGTCGGCTTGGCGATGTGCGTGGCAGTTGCGTGCGCCGCGAGAACGATCAGGTCCAGGTGAGGGGCGCGAAGATCTTTTTCCTTGGCGCGGATATTCAACAGGGGATTGAAGTTGTCGGTCATCAATCATGCGCGGACGTTGATCGTTAATTTCTTTGAGATGCCAGGAGCACTTAGGTTCCTCACGGGGACGTCGCTCCTGTATCTGTTTTTCATCGGCGCCTCTATCGTGCCGGGCACGGTCAACGTTCACGGGAAAATAGTGACCACTGCCGAATGGTGGGCAAATGGGAGCGGTTTCATCCTTTTGTTCTCATCGATCCCTCTGATGACATCAGGACTTCTCCTCCTTCGTCGGGCCGCGCACGCAAGGCCTCTCTACATCGTGGGATGGGTTGTCGTCGACATCGCGGCTGTCTGGATTCCAACGGTCAATGAGGCTCCGTTGTCTCGCAGCGATGTCATCGTCTACGGAGTGCTTAGTGCAGCGTCACTGATTGCCTTCGCGACTTACTTGTACTTGAGCGGGGCCGTAAAAAGGTGCTTGAACGGCACCCTCTCGGCGTCAACGGAACAAGGTCGGTGACAGGCGGGCGCCTGGTCGCTTCGTGCATAGCGATCTTGCGTCAAAGGGTTTTAGTCTGAAGCAGCGGCCCGACCTGGCTTAGCTAGAGCTCCTGCCTCTCGGGGAAATCGAGTTTCCCTTCGACGGGCACGGCGATGATGTTCTGATGAACCGTTCCCGGGAAAAGGTTGCCGGCATCTCCCGCATGGTTCTCGCGATTGACCATATAGGGCGTGTGCGACCAGACGCGATAGCCCAACACCTTGATCGCTTCGACTTCAGGGCGCGCCTGTTCGACGCCTGACAAACGCGCGTAGATCAGCGGGCGATGCGCCTTCACCGTCTCCGCGCCGCCCGCGAGTAGATCGACGATCGCGTTGGGCTCGTTGATCTTGAGAAGATCAAGTGCGTCGAGCTTCAGACTGTCGAGCGTCAAGCCGCGGACGCTCTCGCCCGGTCCGCCATCGGTATTGAGGATGTGCGGGCCGGATGAGCGCCCCAGCCACACCGCATGGGTAAACACGTTGCCCAGGCCGTTGAGCGCGATGGTCGCGCACGACTGCTGAAACCGGAGGCGCCGTGGCTCGACCAGATGCACCTGGCCCTGCGGGCCGACGGCACGTGACATCCACAGCGCATGCGCGGCGTACTCGGCACCGAACTCGAGCACGACATGCCCTTCGTCGACGAGGGAGCTGAGCAGATCCGTCTCCTGTTCGGCCCATTCGCCGTAGGTTTGCAGCGATCGGGCGATGATGTTGTCCGTGGCGACGGCTGCGGCGATGCCGTAGCGCGTGGTCCAGTAAGGCAGCGAAGGATCCTGAGGGTAAGTTGTAGCGCTCATGAAGAAGGCTCGGCAGGCGGTGGCAAAGTGGCTTGGGAAAGACGCTCGTAGAGCGCCGTGATCTCGTGCCTGCACGCGGCGGCCTGCTCGGCGAGCGAAGGCTCCTGCTCCGCGACGAAGGCGTGCAACAGTGCTGCGGAACAGGCGTCCCTGGCATCCTCGCCCGATAGCAGGCGTGCGCGTGCGAGGGTCGCTCGCGCGATAAGTAAGGCAGTCTTTGCGTCGGGCCCGAGCGAGTACAGGGCGGCGCACAACCGCTCGACCTCGGCCAGGCGGGCGTTAACGGCGTCGCCGCGTACCCAGGACGCCCAGGCGAGGTGCACATCGATCAGGGCATGGATGCCAGCCCGATCACGAGGTTCGTTCTCGCCCGAGTACCGCGCGACGAGCTCACGTACGGCGAATAGGCGCCTCGCGCCGGTCAGGCATTCGACGTCGCCGAGTGCGCTGCGTATGGCGAACGAGATGGCGATGTCAGGCGACGGCAGCGGCAACAGGTCGACCGATTCCGGCACCATGTACAGCAGCGGCGTTTCGAAAGGGGATGTGCGGTAGACCCACGTCGGATGCGAGGGGATGCCCTGTGCGTCGGTCCTGCGCACGATGGGGCTGTCGCTGAAATGCGCGGCGATGGACAGCGGTTGCGACAGTGGACGGAGGCGTCGCTTGCGTCGCCATCGTCGGATCGCGATCGCGGCGACGCCGGAACCGAACGTGGCAAGGCATGAGACGATCCACGAAGCGGGAGCGTCGGTTCGCCCGCTTGTCTCTGCTGAGGGACGCGAGGCCGGTGCGCCCGGTGCCGGTGTGCGGGTGGCGTCGACAGGTCGTCTCGCGTTTTCCGGCGTCTCCATCGCATCGAGCATGCGCGAGACGTCGCGCATCTGGCGTGCGCGCCGCGCGCGCAGCTCATCGCGGTCGTCGGTTTCCGTGCAGGCCACGAGCATGCAGGCGAGCAGGGAAAGCACGCCCGGCGAAAGGCGGGGAAGTGTGGGAAAGAGCAGCATCGCGAATTCGACATCCGTGGTCGCCGACGCCCGGATGGGCGAGGGGACTGCGATCTTAGGTGGCGATGCCGGTCGAAATCGATGGAATTATTCTGAGTTTTCGGTCGGATTTGCGGCGCTCTGGTCGTGCCTTGACAAGAAGAGTCGACGAAGCGATGGTGCACGCGCGACTCGGGACGAGTCGGCAAGGATGAAGTGACGATGCGTTGGAAAACCGTGGGATGGGTCGCCCTGTCGGCCTTATTGGTTGTCGTGTGGTTGGTTGGCCTTCGCTTGTCGGGCGCGGTGTTGCTTGCCTGGTTCGGTCTGAGGGAGCGCGTTGCACTCAGCGGCGATACGTACGGACAGTACTGGACTGCGCGCATGCTTCCTGACGTCGCGCCTTACGTCTGGCGGATATGGCTGTCCGGTGCCGCGGGTTTTTTGCCGCCGCTCGTGGCATGGGGAACGGCTCTTTGGCTTTACGTTCGGTGGCTGGCGGCGCGTCGTGTGGCATTTCCCACGCGTTTCGCGACGCGCTCCGAGCTGCGTGACGCGGGTATGCTCGATGCCCATCACGGTGTGGCTGTCGGTATGCGAGGCGGTCGGGCACTTCGCTGGGCAGGGCCAGGGCATCTCGCGTTGTGCGTTCCGGACGAAGCCCGGGCGGAAGCTCAGTTGGTGTCATCTCTGCTGGATACGCCCGGCAGCGTTGTCGTCCTGGATTGCGAGAGCCGCTTGTGGCGCGCGACCTCAGGCTATCGAGCGACACTGGGGACCGTTAGGCTCATCCGTCCATTCGCGTCCGACGGCATCTCGACTCACTGGAACCCATTGGGCCGCCTTTCCCCGGAAGCTGATCGGCGCCGCGAGGAGCTGTCGGCGATCGCCAGCATGCTGTACGACGAGCGCAGCTATGGCGCAAGGCCGATGCGTGAAGCGAAGGATGCCTTCACCGCTTTCGCCGGATACGTTTACGATGACGCGGCGGCCCGACGAGCTCTTGGCGGATCGGAGAGCGATGCATCGGCTACGTTCAGGATGATCCATCAGGTCGTGTCCCGGGCACGTGCCGACGGCAAGTCGGCGATAAAGAAAATGCTCGGCAAGGGTTTCGTCGCCGGCGACACCCGTGCTGGGCTTGATTCGTTGCTTCGCCTGCCGAACCGCGTGCTCAGGGAGCGCCTTGCGTCGGTCGAGGGTCCACTGCCGGCCTTTAGTACGGCATTCGCGGGCAGTGTCATGTCCGGCCCGGATACCTGCGCAGCGATACAGCATGGGGCTGCCGTCTCGATTTACCTGTCGGTTGGCGACGATCTGTCCCCGGACCAGCGCCGGGTGGCTGCGATTCTGCTCTGGGACCTGATCCGACTGGGACTCGGGCGCCGCTCCGGCGCCGCGGAGTTCACCTGTCTGATCAATGGCATCGAGCGGGTTGGACTGGTCGAGAATCTGTCTCGTGTCCTTCATGAAACGGCTCAGGACGGACCACGGTTTGTACTTCGTACCGCTCAGCCCGCCCGTTGGCGCGAGGTCTATGGTTCCCGTGCCGAGGTCGAGGCGATGAGCGCGATGGCTTGCCGGGTCGTCCAGGCACCGTCACGCCGCGCGGATGAGAACGACTTCATGGATGTGTTGGGCTTCGCTAACGAGGCCGGCCGACAGCGTCCGCTTCACTTCGACCCATCGCGGGCCACTCAATTACGTCGCGATCTTGCCCGGCTAGTGCCGGGCCAGCAGATAGTGGTGGCCGAGAGCCTCGCTGGCCCTGTTATCTGCACCACGCGTTCGCCGCTGCGCGACCGGCATCTCGCCCCACGCCTCCTTCCTCCTGTTACGGTCGATCCCCTGGATCCCGGAGACCCCTGCATGCCCCCACGAACCCTTCGCGCGATTGGCGCCACAGCCGCCCTGGCTCTTGCAGCCACGGCGTGCTCGCAGGACAAGCCGGCATCGTCCGAGCAGGCTGTCGCCGCGCAGGCGAAGAAGGACGGTCTGACGGTCGACCAGGAGCGCTTCCTCCAGGAGGCGGTTGGGAAGCGTGATCCCAATTACAAATGGGAGGGGTACAGCGAGAAGCTGGTGCCGACGAAGCTGGGGCCAAACACTTTCTTGTTTCCGATGAATCTTTATGAGCATCAGACGGGACCGGATTTCCAAGGGTCGGTAGGGCTCACGCTGCGGTGGCCTACGCTCGAGGCATTTCCGGCAGGTGCTGTCCGAGACCGTGCATATGCAGGCGCCTATCTTGACGAGGCAATAAGCGTTCGTCCGAGATATGTGGATAAGGTGCCGATCGAGGACGTCGTAAGAACCTCTATTTCGCCGCACCCATGGAACCAACCGGACGACCCCATTTATCACCTCTCGCTTCGGACTAAGGGAGGGGCTGTCGATGGTCTTGTGCCGTATTACATCGATATGGCGAAACTGAAGGCATACCTCTCGAGAAGAGGCGCGCCTGTTGACGATGAAAACCTCACAGGACTAGGCAAAGATTGGTTTGTTTCATACTCAACGGGTGGTAAGCCGGTTACATTCATATCTTGCAGCCCGCGAGAAATTCGTGGCGCAAAGTTAGTCAACGAGCGGTTAGAGGATGCTGCGGCGGGTATCGATCGCGGTACGTGTAATCAGGAGTTCGTGATTGAAGAGTTCCAGATTGCGGTGGATGTCACCTATCTTCGCGCTTACATGAAGGACTGGAAACGTATCGAGACGAGGATCAGGTCGCTATTCGACCAAGCCCTGCAAAGTGCGGCAAACGGAGCCGGACGATGAATGGCCTTAACAACAAGGATATGGAGATTCTTCAGGCCTATGCTGAGGCGGGGAATCGTGAGCGCTACTGGAACTATCTCGCCAATCATGCGGGCGCAGACGGTTACGGCCTTCTCGCGCTGGGTGTTGTAAGGAACGACAACATGCCAGGCGCTGTCGCAAACAGCTACGCGCAGTCGTATGCGAAAGACCACGACCATGTGGTTCTCGACGAACGCGGCTGGGAGGCTTTTGGCAGGGATCTTGTCCGTAACGATTTCCAGCGACGCGCTCTTCACATGGCCCAGAATGAGCCGCAGTTGGCATTGAATCTTCCGGTAGCGGACATTCAAGATGCCCATGCTCAGTCATTCGGGAAGGCGTCGATCGGGGCTGATGCCTGGACACCGAATATACTTCTCAACGCGGCGCGCGCTGGCGGAGGTGAGCCAGCTGTAGAGAAGGTCTGGCACACCATGCTCGATAGCCGTTTCATCGGTGTACCTCGCCTCGGCGATACCACTTATGGTGTCCTTGGAAAATACGGGGATTACGTCGCCGATAAAGGTGAATACATGGGTGCTCTCATCCGAGCGGAGCGCACGGCGGCATTTTCCTCCTCGTATGTCGATCCTGATCACATCAATCGTGACATCAACCACTACGAATACGACGCTCGTTCAAAAGGCTGGACGTCCTATGTCAATACCGATGTTGCGGAGTTCGGCTTTCGCAGCCCTTCTGAGCGCGTCACCGATCCGGCCTTGATTCGAGACCTCAATGATGCGCGTGAGGTTCGACTTGAGCGTCAGCACATGGCGGCAAAGGTACACCCGGATGACCCGTATCGCGAAATTGCGCAGAGCCCGCATACGGTTGCCGACACGACCGCTCCAAAGTCGCCGTCGGTTGACTCGACCGTCCTTGCGCACTCGGTGGATCCGGCCCTTTACGATGACCTCCGAGCGAGGCTGCCGGAGGGTACCTCGCCGGATCGACTTGCCCAGGTGATGCTTGCCGCGCGGCAGGCCGACATACGGGGCGGCGACATTCAAGGTATTTCGTTGCAGAACAATTCGACGTTGCTTGTGCACGGACGTCACCCGGGTGACCGTGCTGTCGTCGATATCTCTACGCCGCCGCCCACCGTCGAGCAGACGGTCGCGCATGTCAATGCTTATGCAGGGCAGCAAACGCAGCAATGGGCCCAGTTTCATTCCGAGCAGCAACAGATCGAAGCGCAGGCCCAACAGCAGGCACAGACTCAGACACAGTCGCAGTCCGGTCCGGCTATGTCTGGACCTCGAATGGGCTGAAGCTCGCCCAAGTCCGTCATCACGTCATTACGCTCGAACTCCCGGCTAACAGAGACCTGTGCATAAATCGTTCAGCCAGCGGCGTGCTCCCCACCGATCCAGCTCGCACGCAGCAGGTCACCGCCAATCCAGTAACAAAGCTCCGGCAAATGCCGCACGTTCCACGCCGCCAGATCGGCACGCTTGCCAACCTCCAGCGTGCCACGGTCGACTAGCCCGAGCGCGAGCGCGCCGTTAACCGTGGCCCCGCGAAGCGCTTCTTCCGGCGTGAGACGGAACAGCGTGCAGGCCATGCTCATCGCCAGGCGTAGCGAAAGCAGGGGCGAGGTGCCCGGGTTCAGATCGGTGGCCACCGCCATGGCCACGCCATGCTCGCGAAAGCGGTCGATGGGCGGCGGACGCGTATCACGCAATGCGTAGTACGCGCCGGGCAGGAGTACGGCGACCGTGCCGGCCGCCGCCATGGCCCGGACGCCTTCCTCGCTGGTCCATTCGAGATGGTCGGCGGACAGGCCTCCATACTGTGCGACGAGTGCCGCGCCGCCGAGGTCGGAGAGCTGTTCGGCGTGCAGCTTCACCGGCAGGCCGAGTGCGGTCGCTTTCGCGAACAGCCGGTCCGTCTCCGCATGCGTAAAGCCGATGCCTTCGCAGAAGGCGTCCACTGCGTCGACCAGACCTTCGTCCGCGAGCGATGGCAGCATGGTGTCGCAGACCAGCGTGACGTACTCGTCGCGCCGTCCGGCATATTCAGGAGGCAGGGCATGCATGCCGAGAAACGTGGTGCGTACATCGACGCCCAGCGTTTCCCCGATGCGTCGTGCGACGCGCAGCATGCGCCGCTCGGCATCCGGCTCCAGCCCGTAACCCGATTTGATCTCGAGCGTGGTGACGCCATCCGCGAGCAGGGCCCGCGCACGGGGCAGCGACTGGCGCAGCAGTTCGTCCTCGCTCGCCGCCCGCGTGGCGCGCACGCTCGACACGATGCCGCCACCGGCGCGGGCGATCTCCTCGTACGTGGCGCCTTCCAGTCTTTGCTCGAACTCCTGCGCGCGATCGCCGCCAAAGACCAGATGCGTGTGGCAGTCGACCAGACCTGGGGTGATCCAGCAACCCGGCAGCGACTCGACACGATGGGCGAGCGCGTGCGGATCGCCGGGCAGCTCGGCGCGAGGTCCGACAAAGACAATGACGCCGTCGTGCCAGCCGATGGCGCCTTGCTCGATCGCACCGTAAGCCTTGCCGTTGTCGGTCAGCGTGGCCAGCCCGACATCGAGAAGGAGGTAGTCCCAGCGGGTATCGGCGGTCATGGCGAGGCGCTCGTCTCGGGAGTGGGAGGCGTTTCGCGACGCGCGCGCTCGGCTTCGTACTGCACGATCAGTACGTCGGCCAGAGCCTTGTACACCGGAACGCGGCAGACCAGAGCCGACGCGCCGCGCGCGAGCAGGCAGGCGGCCATGATCGGCAGGGCCATCATGTGGTTGGCCGTCAGTTCCAGCGAGATCACCGTGGCGGTGAGTGGTGCCTGGGTGACGCCGGACAGATACGCCGCCATGCCCAGAAGCACCACGGCGGAGGTGTCCGCGCCGGGCAGCAGCTGAGCGATGTTGCCACCGAAGCCCGCGCCCACCGCCAGTGCGGGCGAGAAAATGCCACCGGGAATGCCTGCCCACGCCGACGCGATGTTGCCCAGAAACTTGAGTACGCCGAACAGCGGGCCGGTGTCGCTATGCCCCTGCAGGATGTCCTGTGCCTGCGCATAACCGGTGCCATACAGACCGTTGGCGCTGAGCAGGCTGAGCAGCACCAGGGCCAGACCGCAGGCCGCGGCGAAGACGATCGGCTGACGCGCGCGCAGACGGCCCATCGCACCGCGCAGTCCCAGCGTGGACGGAATGATCAGCCGGGCGAACAGGCCACCGGCCAGACCGCCGACGAGGCCGGTGAGCAGCACGGCGATCCACGCGCGACCGAGGGGCAGGGTGGCCGTGATGTCGCCGAAGTAGGCGTAGTTGCCGACGATGCCCAGGGAGACCACGCCGGCGACGAACACGGCGGTGAGCAGTGTGCCGCTCATGCGGTGCTCGAAAGTGCCGGACATTTCCTCGATGGCGAACACGATGCCCGCCAGCGGGGTATTGAACGCCGCCGCCAGACCGGCCGCCGAACCGGCAAGAATGAAACGGCCCGCCGCGGCAGGGTCGTCGAAGCCGAAGCGCCGGCCCATCGAATACAGCAGCCCCGCACCGACGTGCACGGTGGGGCCTTCGCGGCCGACCGAGGCGCCGCCGAGCAGCGCGGCAAGGGTCAGAGCCATCTTGCCGAGCGCAACCTTCAGCGCCAGCAGGCGGGAACGAAAACCCTCGTCCTCGACCTTCAGTGCCGCGATGGCCTGCGGAATACCCGAGCCCCGCGTCGCTTTCAGCGCCCCCTGTGTCAGCCAGCAGAGCAGCGCGAACATCGGCGGAGTGATGAACAACGGTACCCACCAGCCATGCGACGCCACGCTGTGAAACAGCTCGAAGGCGTAATCCGCGGCCTTGGCGAAGAAGACGGCGGACAGGCCGACGACGATGGCGCCCGTCCAGAACAGGATGCGTCGACGCCACTGCCTGGGCGACAACCATTCGTGCCGGCGCAACTCACGCAGGCGGGCCATGCGCGATGGATGCCCCGGTGCGGGTTCGGCGCCCGGCGTCGGGTCGATGTCGGGAGGGAGTTCGTTCATTTGCCCTCCAGATGTCGTGCCCAGCGTACCTGGTAGAGGTCGAAACGACGGTCCTTAAGGTTCTGCACGGCGCCGGCATTGCGTGCGCGCGCAATGCTTTCCAGCCGCAGATCGGCGAACAGCACCGTCTCGATATTCGGGGTGGAATCCGCGGCGATACCGTCGCGCGCGAACGGGAAATCGCTCGGCGTCAGGATGCAGCTCTGGCCGTACTGGATATCGAAGTTGTTCACGCCGGGCAGGTTGCCCACGTTGCCAGAAAGCACCACGTAGCACTGGTTTTCGATGGCGCGTGCCTGCGAGCAGTAACGCACACGCAGGTAGCCCTCGCGCACGTCGGTGCAGAACGGGACGAACAGAATCAGCGCCCCCTGGTCGGTGAGGTGACGGGCCACCTCGGGGAACTCGGAGTCGTAGCAGATCATCACACCGATCGGACCGCAGTCGGTCTGGATCGTCGCCGCGCTGTCGCCGCCGGTGATGTTCCAGACGTTTTTCTCGCTGGGCGTCGGATGCAGCTTCTCGCGCTCGTGGATCGAGCCGTCGCGCAGGCAGACGTAGCAGACATTGTGGATGTCGCCGTTGGGCTGCCGGGTCGGGTGCGAGCCACCGATGATGTTGATGTTGTAGTGCACGGCCAGGCGATGGAACAACGCCTTGACCTCGTCGGTGTACTCGGAGAGGCGACGGATCGAATCCACCGGCGACAGCTCGGCGTTTTCGATCGACAACAGCTGCAGCGTGATCAGCTCGGGGAAGACGACGAAGTCGGCGTCGTAATCGGCGGCGATGTCGACGAAGTATTCCACCTGGGTGGCGAACTCGGCGAACGAAGCGATGCGCCGCTGCTGGTACTGCACGGATGCCACGCGCACCGAGTCGGGCAGTCGATGCGACTGCGACACCTTCGGCGTGTCCGGATGGTTGAGCAACTGCGGGTTGCGCCAGACCAGATGCGCCGCATAGCCGAGCGATTCGTGGTCGGACGGCACGTACTCGCGCAGCAGCCCGATGACCTCGAAGCCGTTACGCAACTGAAAGCTCAGCGTCGCGTCGCGGCGGCTGCCGTCGACGATGGCCTGGACGTAAGCCTCGGCGCTGCCATAGCGGCCGATGGCTTTGGAGAGGCCCGGCAGGCGACCGCCGAATACGATGCCGCGCAGCTTGAGCTCGGTGCACAGACGTTTGCGGGCCATGTACAGCCGCTGGCCGATGCGCATGCCGCGGTAGTCGGGGTGCACCACGACTTCCATGCCGTAGAGCCAGTCGCCTTTGGGATCGTGGCGCGAGGCGAAACCGCCGCCGGTGATCTGCATCCACGTATGCGGCGCCAGGGCCAGCGCCTCGTTGATCCGGAAGGTGGCGCAGAAACCCACGATCTTCCCCTCGTACTCGACCACGAACTGGCCTTCGGGGAAGTGGGTCTGCTGGCCTTGCAGCATCTCGGCGGAATGACCCCACTCGGCCGTGTAGACACGGGCGGTGAGGGCGACGAGTTCGGGCACGTCGGCGAGGCGTGCAAGCCGAAGGGTGAGCTTCGGCGCCTGAGCGGAGTTGATCTCGGTCATCCCCCCATTATGCGCCCGCGCGGTGAAATCGCCGACAGATCCGCGATAGCCTGCCGTCCCCATGCAGGAGCGGGCCCCGCACGCGATACCATGTCGAGATACCCCCAAGGACATCTCCCATGTCACATCAGAAGCTCGCCGCCGACTATCTCTGGCACGACCGCGGATGGCGCTCGGGGGAGGGTGGTATCGCGGTGGCCGCCGGTCGCTTCGTCGATGCCTCACCGGCCCGGGAAGAGCGCATCGGCCGCTTCGTGCTGCCGGGCATGCCCAACCTCCACTCGCATGCGTTCCAGCGCGCCATGGCCGGCATGGCCGAGCGTCGCGGTCCGGGCGAGGACAGTTTCTGGACCTGGCGCGAGACGATGTACGCCTTCGCGGAGGCGATCGACCCCGACGACATGAAGGCCATCGCGACCCAGCTCTACATCGAGATGGTCAAGGCCGGCTACACCCAGGTCTGCGAGTTCCATTACCTGCACCACGGTCCCCGGGGCGTGCCCTACGCCGATCCGGCCGCGATGTCGCTGGCGCTGATCGAGGCGGCCGGGGAAGCCGGGATCGGCCTCACGCTGCTCCCCGTCCTGTACATGACGGGCGGATTCGACGGCCGGGCACTGAACGAGCGCCAGCAGCGGTTCCGCAACGACGTGGGCCAGTATGTCGCGTTGCTGGAGCGCCTGGCGCCTCTGCAGAACGACATGCTGCGTCTGGGTGTGGCCCTTCATTCGCTGCGCGCCGTTCCCGAGGAGGCGATGCGTGCGCTGCTCGCCACGGGCGTCTGCCGTGACCTGCCGATCCACATTCATATCGCCGAGCAGATCGGCGAAGTGCAGGATTGCCTCGCCGCGCGTGGCGCGCGTCCGGTGGAATGGTTGCTCGACCACGCGGACGTCGACGCGCGCTGGACGCTGGTCCATGCCACCCACCTGACGCCGCACGAAACCGACCGGCTCGCGAAGACCGGTGCCGTCGCCGGGCTATGTCCGACGACGGAAGCGAACCTGGGGGACGGCCTGTTCCCGCTGGCGGCCTATATCGACGCGGGCGGCAAGCTCGGTATCGGCTCCGATTCGCACATTTCGGTGTCGCCGGTGGAGGAGTTGCGCTGGCTCGAATACGGCCAGCGCCTGCTGACCCGGCATCGCAATGTGGCGGCGCGTCGGCCGGAAGAAAGCGTGGGTACGGTCCTGTGGCAGCGCGCGCTGGACGGCGGCGCGCAGTCGGCAGGCGTCAACGTGGCACGTCTTGCGCCCGGCTCACGGGCGGACCTGCTCGTCCTCGACGATCGCTCGCCGTTGCTGGCGGCGCGCGGCGAAGCGGACGTGATCGACAGCTTCCTGTTCGCCGGCAACACGCCGCTGGTGCGTGACGTGATGGTGGGCGGCACGTGGCGTGTGCGCGATTTCGCGCACGCCGCCGAAACGCGTGCCGCCGAGGCTTATCGCGGTGTGGTCGAAAGGTTGGTCGCCGCCTGAGCCGCCGGGCCCGACGGGCATTTCGACTTGCCGTAGAGGCCTTCCGCGGCGGGCTCGTTCCTGGCCAGCGCATCGGGCGACGCGTAGATAGATACGGCGAGGTCGCACCGGTTGTCGCGCAGCGTGAAGCGCACGGTGTCGATGCGGGTCGGCGGCTCATCGTCGAGCTTGCAGGCAGTGTTCTTTGCAAGACGGATCGTGAGCGTGTTGTCCTTCGCGTCGACGACATCGAAGTGCGCGTTCTGGCAGCCGTGCCAGGTGAGCGAGTCCTTGCCGACGGTGAGGATGCGCAGACCGGTGAAGGCGTTGCTGTAAGGATCCCAGTCGCCGGCGATCCATGCCGGCGCGGTCTGGGCCGTGGAGAGAAGAGCGAGCGCGAGGAGGGGAGTCATGGGATGCCTCGGTTCCGGAAGTCGTGTAGGAGCGAGCCCCGCTCGCGATGCTTTTTTTTGCGGAGTGCCGCCCCCGCAACGTGACATCGCGCACAGGGTGCGCTCCTACAGAGTAGCAATCGCGGGGGAGGGTGTTGCATTGCAGCGATCTTCATGCTCTATTCGACTCATGACCCGCCTCGCCGCCAATAACGCCAATACCAATAATGCCCGTAACCTCGGGAGGGTCGGCGTGTAGGCGGTTGCGAGACAAACCACCAGACACCAAAGGCCCGCCCTCACCAGGCGGGCCTTTTTCTTTGCGCGTTTCCCCATTGATAGCCAGGAGCAAGACCATGTGTTCGATCTTCGGGATGTTCGGCCTCGCGGCCGGTGATGACCTGGTCGCATTGCGCCGTGAGGCGATGTCGCTTTCGCAGCGGCAGCGCCATCGCGGGCCGGACTGGAGCGGTGTCTACGTCGACGACGGCGCGATCCTCGTTCACGAACGCCTCGCCATCGTCGACCCCGCCAGTGGCGCCCAGCCGCTGCGTTCCCCGGAGGGCGACCTGGCCCTTGCCGTCAACGGCGAGATCTACAACCACCGTGAGATTCGCGCCGCCAGCAGCTATCCGTTCACCACGGGCTCCGACTGCGAGGTGATCAACGCGCTGTACCGCGAGCACGGGGCGGACTTCCTCGGTCAGCTCAACGGAATCTTCGCTTTCGCGCTCTGGGACGCGGGCCGCCAGCGTTACATCATCGCCCGCGATCCGGTCGGCGTCTGCCCGCTGTACTGGGGCCACGATCGCGAAGGCCGCCTCTGCGTCGCGTCGGAAATGAAGTCGATGGTCGGTGTCTGCGCGGACGTGGCGCCCTTCCCGCCGGGCCATGTCTACGACAGCCAGACCGGTGAGGCCGTGCGTTACTGGACGCCTGAGTGGCGCGACTACGATGCGACCGTCGGCAAGACCATCGACCCGAAAGATCTCCGTACCGCGTTCGAAGCCGCCGTGCATCGCCAGATGATGACCGATGTGCCCTATGGCGTGCTCCTGTCGGGCGGTCTGGATTCGTCGCTGGTCGCCGCGGTCGCCGCGGGGTATGCGCGCCGCCGTATCGAAGAAGACGACCGTGGCGAACCCTGGTGGCCGCGTCTGCACTCGTTTGCCATCGGCCTCGAAGGCTCGCCCGACCTGAAAGCCGCCGAGATCGCGGCCGAGGCGCTGGGTACCGTCCATCACGGCTTCCGCTATACCTTCGAGGAAGGCCTCGACGCGCTGCCCGAAGTCATCCGCCACATCGAGACCTATGACGTCACCACCATCCGCGCATCCACGCCGATGTTCCTGCTGGCGCGACGGATCAAGGCGATGGGCGTGAAGATGGTGCTCTCGGGCGAGGGTTCCGACGAGGTCTTCGGTGGTTACCTGTACTTCCACAAGGCGCCGTCGGCCCGCGCCTTCCACGAGGAAACCGTACGCAAGCTGGATGCGCTGCATTATTACGACTGCCTGCGTGCCAACAAGTCGATGTCCGCCTGGGGTGTCGAAGCCCGCGTGCCCTTCCTCGATACGGAATTCCTCGAAACGGCCATGTCGATCGACGCCGAGGCCAAGATGGTCGCCCGCAAGGGTATCGAGAAGGGCCTGCTGCGCGAGGCCTTCGAAGGCGCCTTGCCGGATTCGATCCTCTGGCGCCAGAAGGAGCAGTTCAGCGATGGCGTGGGTTATGGCTGGATCGACGGCCTGAAGGCGCATGCCGAGAAGATGGTTTCCGATCGTGAGTTCGCGGCCGCCGCGGCCCGCTTCCCGGTGAACCCGCCGGCGACCAAGGAGGCATTCTTCTACCGTACCGTCTTCGAGACCCATTTCCCGGGAGAGGCCTGTGCGGCCACGGTGCCCGGCGGCAAGTCCATCGCCTGCTCGTCCCCGGCTGCGCTGGCGTGGGACCCTGCCTTCGCGGCCGCCGCCGACCCGTCGGGCCGGGCGGTGCGTGGGGTGCATCAGGAGGCCCTGCCGGCCTGAGGGCAGCCGCTCGTCTGTAGGAGCCCGCCCTGCGGGCGATGGGGTCTTGCCGCAGTCCCATCGCCCGCAGGGCGGGCTCCTACAGGAGCGGCCTCCACCCGCCATGCGGCCAACCCCAGGATTTGTTAAGATCGGCCGCTTTAGTCGGCGCCTTCCGCGCCGCGTCATCAGGCCAGACACACCATGATCGAGACCAATCCGATCCTTGCGCAGATTGCGGACCTCAAGGGCCGCGTCGAGTCGCTTAGGGGGTATCTTTGACTACGCCGTCAAGAAAGAACGCCTAGAAGAAGTCAATCGCGAGCTGGAGAGTCCCACCGTATGGGATGACCCCAAGCGCGCTCAGGAGCTCGGCCGCGAACGCGCCCAGCTCGACGGCATCGTCACCGGCATCGACGAGATGTCCGGCACGCTCGACGACTCCGGTGAACTGCTCGAGATGGCCGCCGCCGACGGCGACGACGCCACCGTTCAGTCCATCGTCGACGACCTGAAAAAGGTCGACGCCCGCGTCGGCAAGCTCGAATTCCAGCGCATGTTCTCCGGCGAGCTCGACTCGGCGGCGGCCTTCGTCGACGTCCAGGCAGGTGCCGGCGGTACCGAGGCTCAGGACTGGGCGGAAATCCTCCTGCGCATGTATCTGCGCTGGGCGGAGTCGCGCGGCTGGAAGACGGAAATGATGGAAGTCAGCGCGGGCGAAGTCGCGGGCATCAAGTCCGCCACGTTCCGCGTCGAAGGCGACTACGCCTACGGCTGGCTCAAGACCGAGATCGGCGTGCACCGCCTGGTCCGCAAGAGCCCGTTCGACTCCGACAACCGCCGGCACACCAGCTTTACCTCGGTGTTCGTTTCGCCGGAAGTCGACGACAACATCGAGATCGACATCAATCCGGCCGACCTGCGTACGGACGTCTACCGTTCGTCCGGCGCCGGCGGTCAGCACGTCAACAAGACCGAATCGGCGGTGCGTATCACCCACGTGCCCACCAACACGGTCGTGGCCTGCCAGACCGAGCGCAGCCAGCATGCCAACCGCGACCGCGCGATGAAGATGCTGAAAGCGAAGCTGTACGAGCTGGAAGTCCAGAAGCGCAATGCCGAGAAGGACGCCCTCGAGGCGACCAAGTCGGACATCGGCTGGGGCAGCCAGATCCGCAACTACGTGCTCGACCAGTCCCGCATCAAGGACCTGCGCACGGGCCTCGAACGCTCCGATACGCAGAAAGTGCTCGACGGCGATCTCGACGAATTCGTCGAGGCCAGCCTGAAGTCCGGCCTCGAAGCCGGTTCCAAGCGCGTCGACGCGTGACAGCGGTAGGAGCGCACCCTGCGCGCGATTGGAGAGCATCGCGCACAGGGCGCGCTCCTACTTTCATCCATCAAACATGTTGCCCTTTCCATGACTGACGATACCCGCGATGCCACGCCCGCCACCGCCGCCGAGGAGAATCGCCTCATCGCCGAGCGTCGCGAGAAACTGAAAGCGCTGCGCGCGCAGGGCATCGCCTATCCCAACGACTTCAAGGTCGACAGTTTCGCGGGCGACCTGCAGGACGAGTTCGCGGACAAGGAGACCTGGACGGCCGAGGCCATCGAGGGTGCGCCGCGTCGCGTGACCGTGGCCGGCCGCATCATCCTGATGCGCGGGCAGGGCAAGGTCAGCTTCGTGCAGATGCAGGACGGCACCGGCCGCATCCAGCTGTTCGTTCACCAGGGCACGCTGGGCGAAGCGTCCTACGATGCCTTCAGGCGCTGGGACCTCGGCGATATCGTGGGTGCCGAAGGCCTGTTGATGCGCACGAAGACCGGCGAGCTGTCGATCAAGGTCGACGCCATCCGTCTGCTGACCAAGTCCCTGCGCGGCCTGCCGGACAAGCACCACGGCCTGGCCGACGTCGAACAGCGCTACCGCCAGCGCTACGTCGACCTGATCGTCACCGAGGAGTCGCGCCGCACCTTCGCGCTCCGTTCGAAGATCATCAGCCACGTCCGTCGCTGGCTCGAAGCCGAGCCGCGCCGCTTCATGGAAGTGGAAACGCCGATGATGCACGTGATCCCGGGCGGCGCCACCGCGCGTCCGTTCACCACGCATCACAATGCGCTCGATATCCCGCTGTTCCTGCGCGTGGCGCCGGAGTTGTATCTCAAGCGCCTGGTCGTGGGCGGCTTCGATCGCGTCTACGAAATCAATCGCAACTTCCGTAACGAGGGCGTGTCCACGCGACACAATCCCGAGTTCACCATGCTCGAGCTGTACCAGGCGTACGCTACCTACCACGAGATCATGGACATCACCGAGGGCATGATTCGCTCCTCGGCCGAGGCGGTCATCGGCCAGACGTCCATCGAGTGGGACGGCGCGACCGTCGACCTGGCTCCGGCGTTCCGTCGCTGGCGCATGGAAGACGCCGTGCTCGAACTCAATCCCGAGATCAAGCCGGCCGACCTGCGCAACCGTGACGTCATGGCCGCGCACGCCGCGCGGCTGAAGATCCAGGTCAAGCCGTCGTACGGCTGGGGCAAGCTGCTGCTGGAGATCTTCGAGGCGACGGTGGAGCACACGCTGATCCAGCCGACCTTCATCACCGATCACCCGGTGGAAGTCTCGCCGCTGGCGCGCGAGAGCGATACCGACAAGGGCATCACCGACCGCTTCGAGCTGTTCATCAACGGCAAGGAAATCGCCAACGGCTTCTCGGAGCTCAACGATTCCGAAGACCAGGCCGCGCGTTTCCAGGCCCAGGTGGACGCCAAGGATGCCGGCGACGACGAAGCCATGCATTACGACGCCGATTACATCCGTGCGCTCGAAGTGGGCCTGCCGCCGACCGGTGGACTCGGCGTCGGCATGGACCGCCTCGTCATGCTGCTGACCGGTTCGTCGTCCATCCGCGACGTGCTGCTGTTCCCGACCATGCGCCCCGAGGCCTGACCGGCCTCGCTACCGGAGACATCGATGTTCTACGCCATCGTCGCACTGGATCACCCGAATTCGCTGGAAAAGCGCCTTGCCGCGCGCCCGGCTCACCTGGCGCGCCTCAACGCCCTGAAAGACGAGGGCCGCCTGAAGCTGGCCGGCCCGTTCCCGGCCATCGATTCGAACGACCCGGGTGAGGCCGGATTCACCGGCAGCATGATCGTCGCCGAGTTCAGCGACCTGGCGGCCGCCGAAGCCTGGGCTGGCGCGGATCCTTATGTCGAAGCCGGCGTGTACCGCGACGTGACGGTCCGCCCGTTCCGCGTCGTGCTGCCGTGACGGCCGAGAAAGTCGAGCGCATCCGGGTCCTGCTGACCGAGGCCCTGGCCCCGGTCGAGCTGGACGTGATCGACGAGGGCCACAAGCACGCCGGGCATTCGGGCGAGGGCAGGGGGCATTTCTTCGCCCGTATCGTCAGTCCGGCCTTTGCCGGCAAGAACCCGATCCAGCGGCATCGCATGGTCTATGCTGCGCTGGCCGAGATGATGCCGGACGGCATCCACGCGCTGGCGATCGAGGCCAAGGCCCCCGGGGAATAAAGAAAACATGCGTCTGACCACGATCAAGCTGGCGGGATTCAAGTCGTTCGTCGACCCCACCACGCTGCACCTGCCCACCAATATGACCGGCGTCGTCGGTCCGAACGGCTGCGGCAAGTCGAACATCATCGACGCCATCCGTTGGGTCATGGGTGAATCCGCGGCCAGCCGTCTTCGCGGCGACTCCCTCACCGACGTCATCTTCTCCGGCTCCAGCGCGCGCAAGCCGGTGGGCCAGGCCACGGTCGAACTGATCTTCGACAACAGCGACGGCACCATCCAGGGCGAGTACGCCAGCTTCGCCGAGATCTCGGTCAAGCGCATCGTCAGTCGTGACGGCCAGTCCTCGTATCACCTCAACGGCGCGCGTTGCCGTCGCCGTGACATCACCGACCTGTTCCTTGGGACCGGCCTGGGCCCGCGTTCCTACTCGATCATCGAGCAGGGCATGATCAGCCAGATCATCGAGGCGGCGCCGGAAGAACTGCGCACCCATCTCGAAGAAGCCGCCGGCATCTCCAAGTACAAGGAGCGCCGCAAGGAAACCGAGAGCCGCATCAAGGCCACCCGCGAGAACCTCGACCGCGTGCGTGACGTGCGCGACGAGGTCGACAAACAGCTGGACCACCTGAATCGCCAGGCCCGCGCCGCCGAGCGCTGGAAGGCCTTCAAGGAAGAGCACACCCGCCGCGAAGCCGAGCTCCGCGCGCTGGAGTACCGCACGCTGCATCGCCGCCACGAAGGCGAAGGCTCCGGTCTGCGCGAGGCGGAACTCGAGATCGAGAAACACCTCGCCGGCCAGCGCCAGGTCGAGGCACAGATGGAAAGCGTGCGCGAGCGCCACCAGGGCGCCAGCGAGCACCTCAATCAGGTTCAGGCCGAGGTTTACAAGGTCGGCTCCGAGATCGCCCGTGTCGAGCAGCAGGTGCGGCATAGCCGCGACCTCAGCGAGCGACTGACGCGCGCGCGTGGCGAAGCCGAGCGCGAATTCGAAGAACTGCAGGGCCACATCGGCGCCGACCGCGAGCAGGTGGAGACCCTGCGCATGGCACTGGCCGAGGGCGAGCCCAGGCTCGAAGCCCTGCAGCAGATCCAGGACGAGACGGGCGACGTGGTTCGTGCCACCGAGTCGAAGCTGGCCGACTGGCAGCAGCGCTGGGATACCCATACGCGGGGTGCGTCGGAGTCCAGCCGCGCGGCCGAGGTCGAGCGGACAAAGCTGGCCTATCTCGACCGACAGACGGTCGACCTGTCGCGTCGCAAAGAGGCGTTGGATGCCGAACAGAAGGCGACCGACATCGCCGCGCTCGACGCCGCCTCCGAACAACTCGATGTCGAACACGATACCCAGCGCGAGAAGGTGGAGCAGCTGGGCGGCGTGCTCGACCAGCACAAGGTCGCGTACGAGCGCGTGCTCGACGAAGAGCGCCAGGTGCAGACCGCACTGAACGACGGGCGTCAGCAGTTGCAGACCGCGCGCGGCCGCCAGGCCTCGCTCGAAGCCCTGCAGAGTGCCGCGCTGGGCCAGGAAGAAACCGCGGCCAGTGGCTGGCTGTCGCGCCTTGGCCTCGACCGCTCGCGTCGCCTGGGCGAATCGCTGCAGGTCGACACCGGCTTCGAGTCGCCGGTGGAAACCGTGCTCGCCGGCGTCCTCGACGGGGTGCTGGTCGATTCGATGGAGGCCTTGCTGCCCGAATTCGAAGCGCTCGGGCAGGCCGATGTCGCGCTGTTCGCGAGGGAGCAGGGCGGCCCCGGCGCCCCCGGTACCCTCGCCGAGCACGTGCGTGGGCCGGTGGCCGCCGTCGCGCTGCTGAGCAACGTCTTTGTCGCAGAGTCGGTGGAAGCCGCCGCCGCACGTCTCGCTTCACTGCAGCCGCACCAGTCCGTCATCACGCGCGATGGCGCATGGATGGGTCCGGGCTGGGCCCGTGTGCTGCGGGCGCAGGGCAATCAGGTTGGCGTGCTCGCCCGCGAACGCGAGATCCGCCAGCTCGCCGGGCAGATCGAAACCCTCGAAGCCACCATCGAAGAACGTACCGAACAGCTGGAAGCCCTGCGCACCAGCAAGTTCGAGACCGAACGTCAGCGTGACGACGCCCAGCGCGATCTCTACGCCGCGCATCGCCGTCTGTCCGAGCTCGCCGGTCAGTTGCAGAGCCATCGCGGCAAGATGGAAACGGCGCGCGCCCGAGCCGAGAAGGTCGGCGGCGAAATCTCCGTCATCGTCGATCAGCTCGACGAACTGCAGGGCCAGACCCGTGATGCCCGCGCCCGTCTCGATGAGGCCGTCGGCCACATGGGCGATCGCGAGGACGAGCGCCGTGGTCTCGAAAACGAGCGCCGCGAGTTGCTCGAAGCGCGCGAAGAGGCCCGCATCAACGCGCGCGAAGCGGCTGACCAGTCGCACCAGCTCGCACTGAGCATGGAATCCAAGCGCTCGGCGCTGGGGTCGCTCGAACAGGCTCTTGCGCGTCTGGATACCCAGCTGCGCCAGGTGACCGCTCGCCGCGATGAGATCGATCAACAGCTGGCTGCCGGTTCCGATCCCATTGCGGAACTCGAAGCCGAGCGGCAGACCTACCTCGACCAGCGTCTGCTGGTCGACAAGCAGCTGGTCGACGCACGTCGTGCGCTCGAAGACTGCGACGCCGAGTTCCGCCGGCTCGAGCAGGAGCGCCAGCGCGTCGAGCACGTGCTCAATCAGGTGCGTGAAAACGTGTCCGAAAAGCGTCTCGCCGCGCAGGCCTTGCAGCTGCGTGCCGACCAGTTGGCCCAGGCCATCGTGGCGTCGGGTCTCGAACTCGAAGCATTGCTCACCGAACTGCCCGAAGACGCCGAGCCGGAGCGCTGGCAGCAGCAGCTGGTCGATCTTTCCGGCAAGATCGCCCGTCTGGAGCCGGTCAACCTGGCCGCTATCCAGGAGCACGCCGAGCAGTCGCAGCGCAAGGAATACCTCGATGCGCAGCTGCTCGACCTGACCAGCGCGATGGAAACCCTGGAGGGCGCGATCAAGAAGATCGATCGCGAGACCCGCCAGCGCTTCAAGGAGACCTTCGACCGCGTCAATGCGGGTGTGCAGGAGCTGTTCCCACGGTTGTTCGGCGGCGGCCACGCCTACCTCGAGCTCACCGGCGAAGACCTCCTCGACACCGGTGTGTCGATCATGGCGCGGCCACCCGGCAAGCGTGTCTCCAACATCACGCTGCTGTCCGGCGGTGAGAAGGCGCTCACGGCAGTCTCACTCGTCTTCGCGATATTTGGCCTCAACCCGGCGCCGTTCTGCCTGCTCGACGAGGTGGACGCACCGCTGGACGAAGCCAACGTGGGGCGCTTCTCAGCCATGGTCCGCGAGATGAGTGAGAAGGTGCAGTTCATCTTCGTCAGCCATAACAAGGCCACGATGGAGGCCGCCCATCAGCTCTGCGGCGTTACCATGCGCGAGCCGGGCGTGTCGCGCCTCGTCCAGGTCGATCTGGCCGAAGCGTCCAAGCTCGTCGGCGCCGCCTAAGTACCGTTCTTGAAGGAAATCGAACCATGAATCCCGCCATCGGCCTCGCCTGGAATCCCGCAGTGGGCATCCCGATGCTCTTCGTCGGCATCGTCGTGATGGTGCTGCTCTGGCTGTTCGGTCAGCCGCGCAAGGAGCAGGGTCGCCGCAAGCCGGTGCCGGAGCAGCCCGAGCGTGCCCGCGAGCGCCGCGAACCGGTCTTCAGCGACGAGGACGGTGGCGTCGATGCGCGCGGGGCATACGACGAGCGGGACAACGTGTCCTTCAGTGCCCGCGACGAGCTGCGCGAGGACGACGCCAAAGACCCGCTGTTCAATCCGCGGCCGAAACAGGCCGAGCTCGATGTGGACCTGAGGGCGGAGCTGGAGCGCCTCGGCGCATCGCTGGCCGGTGAGCGGACGGCGTCCGCCGCGCCCGTGGCGCCGGCGGCACCGGCCCCGGCGGCGTCCGCGCCCGTGGCGCGTCCCGCCCAGCGCACCGAGCCACGTTTCGATCCGGACCTGCCGTTCAATCTCGACGACGAGCCGCGCATGGCCGCGTCTGCGCCGGCGCCTGTCCCGGCCCCCGCGCCGGTGCCGGTGCGCCCCCCCGCGCCGGCTCCGGCACCGGTGGCGAAGACCCCTCCGCGCTCGGATCTCGGCCGCCGGCCGCCGCACGCGCCGGTCGAGCGCATCGTCAGCCTCTACGTCGTCGCCCGCGAAGGCACCCGGTTCAACGGTTCCGATCTCGTCGTGGCCGCTGAAAAGGCCGGCCTGGAGTTCGGCGACATGGGGATTTACCACCGACTCGTCGACGGCCATCCGGAACAGGGCCCGATTTTCAGCGTCGCCAACCTGACCAAGCCCGGCAACTTCGACATGGCGCGCATCGCCACGTTGCAGACCTCGGGTCTGTCGTTCTTCATGGCGCTGCCGGGTCCCGTGCCCGCGCTGGACGCCTGGGACGCGATGCTGCCCACCGCGCAGCGCCTGGGCGAGTTGCTCGACGGCCTGGTCCTGGACGAGGAGCGCAACGCGCTCGGCCGCCAGCGCATCGCACACATCCGCGACGAGCTGCGTGGCTGGGACCGCGGGCACGAAGGCGAAGAGATCAAGTTCGGCCAGTAACGTGTACGCGCCCAGGGCCTTCGCCGAAGATCGTCTGCCCGTCCTGCACGAGGCGATCCGGCGCCATCCGTTCGGCACGCTGGTGACGGCCGGTGAGGGCGGCATCGAAGCGAGTCACGTTCCTTTCGTGCTGGCGCCGGACGAGGGGCCCTACGGCACGCTCTACTGCCATGTGGCGCGCGGCAACGATCATGTGACACGTCACGTCGGGGAGGCGCTGTCGATCTTCGCGGGTCCGCACGCCTACATCTCACCCAACGGGTATCCCGGCAAGGCTGAACACCACCGCGAAGTCCCGACCTGGAACTACATCGCGGTGCACGTCTATGGGCACCCGGAGACGTTCACGGAGCCGACCTTGCTCCGTGCCTTGCTGGAGCGTCTGACCGCCCAGTCCGAAAAGGATGCTGCGCAGCCCCTGCCGTGGCAGGTGGGCGATGCCCCGGCCGAGTATCTGGCCGCCATGTACCGCGGCATCGTCGGTATCCGCATCGCCATCGACCGCATCGAGGGCAAGTGGAAGCTGGGCCAGAATCGTACGGACGCCGATCGCACAGGAGCGGCGACGCTGCTTGCCGAGCGCCCCGGTGACAACGAACAGGCCATCGCGGCGGCGATGCTCGCCGCTCGAAACGTGTGAATTAACGGCACCATATTCACGCTGCCGCAACACCCCTCTGCGTCACTGTGAAGCCTTCGCGTGTCCGGGTATTGGCACGATGCATACATCCTGCCCGGCATGCTTGTGTCCTTCCCCCAGAGGAATGCGATTCACATGTCGGAAAGCACGCGAGCGCCTTTCAGAATCTACTATCTGCATCCGCTGCTCGCCGGGCCGATGACCGCCTGGAATGCGTGGATCGAACACGCGGCATCGCTGGGTTTCCGGCAGCTGCTGGTGGCACCCCCTTTCGATGCTTCGGTTACCGGTGACGTTTTCGTTACGCGCGATTTCGACCGGCTGAACAGAGCGGTGGCGGAGGACGGCGATGCGGTCACCCGCCTGGCGCAGATCGCGAAGGCCTGCCGCAATCACCGCATGGAGCTGTGGCTGGACCTTTCTCTGGACGAGGTCGCCTCGGATGCGCCGGTTCGCCAGGAGCATCCGGAATGGTTTCGCGCGGTTGCCGCGCAGCACGGCACGCCAGATCCACGCTGGACCCCCGCGGAGAGCGACAGCGTCCGCTGGCGCCTCAACGACCCCGAGGTTGCCGAAGCGGCCACGCAATGGTGGGTCGATCGTCTGCATCGCTGGACCGCCGCGGGCGTCGAAGGCTTTCGCGTCGTGCACCCGCAGCGGCTGCGCGCGTCGCGCTGGAAGAGCCTGATCGATGCGGTGCGCAACACGCACGCCGATGCGTCGCAGGCCGCGTTCCTCGCCTGGACGCCCGGGCTTTCCGCTGACGATCTCGCCAACCTGAAAGGTGCCGGATTTGACGCGGTCGTTTCGTCGGCCAACTGGTGGGACTTTCGTGCGCCGTGGTTCGCTGAAGAAGCCGCGCGTCTCGCCACCGTCGCGCCGGCGCTGGCTTGCGTGGAGGAGCCCTTCGCGAAGCGGCTCGGCGATGAACTGGGCGAGGAGAACCAGCTCGAGCACGCCTATCAGCGGGCGATCGCGTTCGCGGCGACATCGCCCGGGGGCTGGATGATGCCGGTCGGTTTCGAGTTTGCCCAGCACGATGCGCTGGATCCGCGACGTGGCCTTGCGGTCACGCCGGCCGCGCTCGCCACAAATGCCGCCCTCGACCTGACGGCGACGGTCCGTGCCGCCAACGCGGCCGTGGGTGACGATGTGCCAGCGGCCCCCCTCATCACAACGGGCCGCGATGTCGCCGTGTTCCTGACGGTCGACGGACCCGACGCGCGAAAGGCGTCCAGTGCCACCCTGACCCTGGTCAACGCGTCGCTGGACCGTGACGCACCGGTCGGTGCCGAGCAGGCGCTGGCTGGCGCGGCCGCGCACTTCGCTCCCTGGGTCACGCCGGACGGACGCAAGGTGTTCGACCAGGGCGACGGGATGCTTCTGGCACCCGGCGCCGTTCTGACCCTCACCGGTGTGCCGTCCACGCCAGCTAAACGAAAGATGGGAGCGAGTGTGCAGAAGGAATTCCTACAGGCGGCCTCGCGTGCGCCTCGCGTCATGATAGAAGCCGTGCAGCCGACGGTGGACGCGGGCCGCTTTCCGGCCAAACGCGTCGTCGGTCAATCGGTGGAGGTGACGGCGGACATCTTCATGGACGGCCACGAGGTGCTGGCTGCACGCCTGCGTTACCGCGCACAGGACGAGCGGGCATGGCGCGAAGTCGTCATGGAACCGGTGAACAACGACATTCATTCGGCGAGCTTCGTACCGACGCGTGTCGGCCGCTATGAGTTCCAAGTCGAAGCCTGGCATGACCGCTTCGCCAGCTATCACCACGAGATCGAGGTGAAGCACGCCGCCGGTGTCTCCCTTGCGCTGGAACTGGAAGAGGGACGCCTGCTCGTCGAAGCCCGGGCCAAAGATGCCGCTGGTCCCAGGGCGAAGGCCTTGCGTAACCTGGCGGCGGCACTCGGCAAGGCCGATGACGCACAGCGACTCGAGCTGCTGCTCGATGAGACGACGGTGGCGCTCATGGCGGCGACCGATCCCCGGATCCGCTCCAGCGTCACCGACACGTATCTGCTCGAGGTGGATCGCCGCGAAGCGGTCTTCGCCAGCTGGTACGAACTGTTCCCGCGTTCGATGACCGATGACAAAGCCAGGCACGGCACCTTTCGCAACACCATCGCGCGCCTGCCGGCGATCCGCGACATGGGTTTCGACGTGCTCTACTTCCCGCCGATCCATCCGATCGGCACCGCGTTCCGCAAAGGTCCCAACAACACGCTGACGCCCGGTCCCGATGACCCGGGCAGTCCGTATGCGATCGGCTCCCCGGACGGCGGCCATAACGCCATCCATCCGCAACTGGGCACCCTCGAGGACTTCCGCGCTCTGCGTGACGCCGCGCACGACCACGGGCTGGAGCTGGCACTGGACTTCGCCATCCAGTGCTCGCAGGACCACCCCTGGCTGAAGGAACATCCGGAGTGGTTCGACTGGCGTCCGGACGGCAGCATCAAATACGCCGAGAACCCGCCCAAGAAATACCAGGACATCGTCAATGTCGATTTCTATGCCGACGGCGCGATCCCCTCGCTCTGGCAGGCGTTGTGCGACTCCGTCCTGTTCTGGGCCGCGGAAGGCGTGCGCACCTTCCGTGTCGATAACCCCCATACCAAGCCTTTCCCGTTCTGGGAATGGATGATCGCCCGCGTGCGGGCAAAGTACCCGGATACGCTGTTCCTTTCGGAGGCATTCACCCGGCCCAAGCCGATGTATCGCCTGGCCAAGGTCGGCTTCAGCCAGTCGTACACGTATTTCACCTGGCGCAATTCCAAGCAGGAGTTCATCGACTACCTGACCGAGTTGACGACGACGGCACCGAAAGACTTTTTCCGGCCCAACTTCTTCGTCAATACACCGGACATCAACCCGTACTTCCTGCAGACCTCGGGGCGCCCGGGTTTCCTGATCCGCGCCGCGCTGGCGACGACGCTGTCCGGCCTCTGGGGTATGTATTCGGGCTTCGAGATCTGCGAGTCCGCGCCGATGCCCGGCAAGGAGGAGTACCTCGATTCCGAGAAGTACGAAATCCGCATCCGCGATTTCAACGCCCCCGGTAACATCGTTGCGGAAATCACCCAGCTCAACCACATCCGGCGCGCGCACCCGGCGCTGCAGTCGCACCTCGGACTGCGCTTCCTGCCGGCCAGCAACGATCAGGTCCTTTTCTTCGAGAAGCGTTCCGGTGACGATCTCGTGCTTGTCGCGATAAGCATGGACCCGCACAACGCCCAGTCCGCGGACCTCACGCTGCCGCTCGGCGACTGGGGCCTGAGCGACGACGCCGCGATCGACGTACACGACCTTCTGCATACCCAACCCATCGCCTGGCGCGGTGCCCGTCAGAACGTATGGCTCGGCCTCGGCCAGCCCTACGCGATCTGGCACGTCCGTCTCCCTGGAGTCTGATCCATGGCAACACGCGGTAAGGGAAAGAAACAGACGATCGCTCCCGATTTTTCGAGCGATCCGCTCTGGTACAAGGATGCGATCATTTATCAGGTCCATCTGAAGTCGTACTTCGATGCCAATGACGACGGCGTGGGCGATTTCGAAGGCCTGATCCAGAAGCTGGACTACATCGCCGAGCTGGGCGTCAACACATTATGGCTGCTGCCGTTCTATCCGAGTCCGCGGCGCGACGACGGCTACGACATCGCCGAATACAAGTCGGTGCATCCCGACTACGGCAAGCTCGCCGATGCGAAACGGTTCATCGCGGAGGCCCACAAGCGCGGCCTGCGCGTGATCACCGAGCTGGTCATCAACCACACGTCCGACCAGCACCCGTGGTTTCAGCGGGCGAGAGAGGCGAAGAAAGGTTCCGCAGCGCGCAACTTCTACGTCTGGTCCGATACCGACCAGGCCTACGACGGCACCCGCATCATCTTTCTCGACACCGAAAAGTCCAACTGGACCTGGGATCCGGTGGCCGGTCAGTACTTCTGGCACCGTTTCTTCTCTCATCAGCCGGATCTGAACTTCGATAACCCCGCGGTGATCAAAGCGGTGCTCGAAGTCATGCGCTTCTGGCTCGACCTTGGCGTCGACGGCCTGCGACTGGACGCCGTGCCCTATCTGATCGAGCGCGAAGGCACCAACAACGAGAACCTTCCCGAGACACACGACATCCTCAAGCTGATGCGTGCGGAGATCGACCAGCATTACCCGGATCGCATGCTGCTCGCGGAAGCGAACCAGTGGCCGGAGGATACGCAGGACTACTTCGGCAACGGCGACGAATGCCACATGGCGTTCCACTTTCCGCTGATGCCGCGCATGTACATGGCGATCGCGCGCGAAGACCGTTTTCCGATCACCGACATCATGCGGCAGACGCCGGCGATCCCCGAGAACTGCCAGTGGGCGATCTTCCTGCGTAACCATGACGAGCTCACGCTCGAGATGGTGACCGACAACGAACGCGATTACCTGTGGCAGACCTACGCGGCCGACCGTCGTGCGCGTATCAACCTGGGTATCCGTCGGCGTCTCGCCCCCTTGCTCGAGCGCGACCGTCGTCGCATCGAACTGATGAACGCGTTGCTGCTCTCGATGCCGGGCACGCCGGTGCTGTATTACGGCGATGAGATCGGCATGGGCGACAACATCCATCTGGGCGATCGGGACGGCGTACGCACGCCGATGCAGTGGTCCGTCGACCGCAACGGCGGATTCTCGCGGGCCGATCCGGCCAGCCTGGTGCTGCCGCCGATCATGGATCCTCTTTATGGCTTTCAGGCCATCAACGTCGAGGCGCAGGGGCGCGATCCGCACTCGCTGCTCAACTGGACGCGCCGCATGCTGGCTGTGCGAAAGCGTTACAAGGCCTTCGGTCGCGGCACGCTGAAGTTTCTCTATCCGGGTAACCGCAAGGTGCTGGCGTATCTGCGCGAGTTTGAGGGTGAACACCTGCTCTGCGTCGCCAACATGTCCCGTTCGCTGCAGGCGGTCGAGCTCGACGTGGCCGCGTTCGACGGGCAGGTTCCCATCGAGATCATGGGCGGCTCGTCATTTCCGCCGATCGGTCAGCTCCCCTATCTGCTGACGCTGCCGGCATACGGTTTCTACGCCTTCCAGATCTGCCCCAACGCGCAGATGCCGGAGTGGCACGAAGTGCCCGCCGAACCGCTGCCCGATTACGAGACGCTGGTGCTACGCGGCGCGCTGGTCGAAGGGCCGGTCATGGCGCATCACCGTGGCGTGATCGAGAAGCAGGTGCTGCCCGGCTACCTCGGAGTGCGTCGCTGGTTCGCCTCGAAGGATCGTGGCATCGAGAGCTCGAAGATTCTCTATGCCGTGCCGTGGCCGGACCATGGCGACGATCTCGTCTTCACCGAGGTCGAAGCGACGCTTGCCGACGGCGGTACCGAGCGCTACAGCCTGCCCGTCGGCATCGTCTGGGAAGACGAAAGCCCGACAGCGCGTGCCCAGCAACTTGCGTTGGCACGCGTGCGTCGCGGTCGTCGGATCGGCTTGCTCACCGACGGATTCGCGCTGGACGCCTTTGCCTCCGGCCTCCTGATCGGACTGCGTCAGGGAACCGAGTTGCCGGTGAACCATGGCGTCGTGCGTTTCGAGACGACCGATGCGTTCGCCGGCGTCACCTTCGACCCGGCCATCGAAAGCCGGTGGCTGACCGCTGAGCAATCCAACAGCTCGATGATCATGCACGACGCCGGTGTGGTGAAGCTGTTCCGACGCA
>Ga0157370_10000034_pt1 | contig 137749 bp, 145 predicted proteins | sample C35metaG_FD_113463 | JGI IMG/M metagenome (GOLD analysis project Ga0157370, IMG submission 113463) | Corn rhizosphere microbial communities from Kellogg Biological Station, Michigan, USA - C3-5 metaG | ecosystem: Host-associated > Plants > Roots > Rhizosphere > Soil | place: USA: Michigan...
GGAACCTGTCCGCTCCCGCGGTGGGAGACGGCCATCACGCTCTGCTTCGCGGACCGCCGAGGCGCCTCGTCCCGCCAAAGCGGCGGCTTTTGAGATCGGAAACGTCGGGCCGCGTTTCTGGCCGGTCTCTGGATCGACCGCGCTGTCTCGGATGCGCTTGAGGATCGTGAGCGCTTTGCGGTGCAAGACGTCCAGACCACCCTCGATCAGGTCATCCGGTTGCAATAGGGAAGGATCAGTGGCCATCGGATTCCGCTTCTGTGGGTTTGATGGCCTACGATAGCGGTGTTGGCAGTTTTGAGCAACAAAATGGCCATCAAACTTACAAGATGACCGATGATCTCCGAGCCCTTTGCGATCTGGACAGTCCTCGGCCAACGGAGAAACGTATGCGACCGATGATGTGAGAGCCGTTTCGATTCGGGTGGCAGTCGAGCGATCGAAAGGTAGCGATCGAACGTTCCCTGTGGATAACCACCGATGATCTCAGTACCTTCCGATGATCTCGGTGCGTTAAAGCGATGATCTCGGTGCGAGCTGACCGATGATGTCGGAGCCCATACCTATTACTAGAATCAACCTATAAAAACCGATTCGCGAATCGTTTTGATTTTCCGAGTTTTGAAGAGAAGAGGGTGGCCCACCAGGCAAAACGGCACCGACATCATCGGTGAATTTGCAAGTTTCAAGGGCGTTTCCCCTCTCAAACTGCCAACAGGGTTGATTTCGCTCCCCAAACCTGTTGAGACATGCCCATCACAGCCCCCGGCAGATTCGGGGGGAAGGGCAGACCATGAATGGGGATCAGCATAGGCCGCTCGGGCACCAATACGCACTAGCCATGCTCAACGGTGGCGAGGAAGGCGTGCGCAAGCTCGCCACCACCGCCGGCACCCAGCTCACCCTAGACGCATTTCTTCGCGTTCAAGACGAAGAACCCGTCCCTGCGTTCCTCCATTCCGCGCTCTGTGCGATGTCGCTCCCGACGAAGCGACCCAAAGACGACACTCAGCCCATCGTTCGCGAAGACGGCAAGTACGCGCTGGCAATCAATCCGAGGCCGGTCCTCCAGAATGTCGACGGTAAGTCCGTGATGCGAAGCCTTGGTGTACCCTACGGCGCTTACCCCCGCGTCGCCCTGATCTATCTGCTCTCCCAGGCAGTCATGAAGCAGTCTCGGGACGTCTATCTCGGCCGCAACTTCACCGAATGGATGCGCCGCCTCGGCTACCAGACGGTGTCCTACGGCCCGCGCGGCACCGCCAATCTCATGCGTGAGCAGGTCGACCGGCTTCTAGCCTGCGAATGGCAGATTCGTTGGGACGGCACCGACACCGACGACAACGCATTTGCCGTACGCGACGTCAAGATTTCCAATGAATATGCTGGATCGCTCGACAAGAATGGCTCGTTTGCACGCGAAATTCGCATGTCGGAGGCGTTCTATAGTCACCTCATCGATCACGCCGTACCGCTGAACGAAATTGCTATCCGTGAGCTGAAGGGCACGCCCACAGCGCTGGATCTCTATACCTATCTTGCCTACCGGCTTCCGCGAATCGGGTCCGACAAAGGGCAGGTCATTTCGTGGGATCAGCTTGCCAAGCATCTCGGAAACGAGGCCGATAGCAAGCGCTTCCGGCAAACGGTCCGCGAGACGATGCAGATCGTGTCGGCCGTCTACCCGAATGCGAACGTCGACCTCTCCGGTCGAAAGGTCGTGTTGCATCCCTCACCAGCGCCGCTCGAGCGCAAGCTCGTCGGACCGCACCTACGACTCGTCGGCGGCGATAAGGCGGAAACGGCACCGAGATCATCGGTCAAGCCGTACCGCGAAGTGCCGGCAATTCCTGCGAAGGACGAAGAACCGGTCTTTTCCTTTCCGGCGGGCTCGTTGTCATACGGCACGCGGGAGGCCGTGTTCCGCCAGGTCGGGCTGACCAAAGGGAGCCCGTGGGCGGTCGACGATATGGCGGCCGCTTTCCGGAAGGGCTGCCCGAATTTCACGAAGCAACGGACCGAGAAGGAGTGGCTTCGCGTCTGGGAGGCCTTTGTCATCAGTTACGCCGAACGGCGCGCGAATCGGCCTGACGACTGACCGATGATCTCCGAGCCGTTCGCGTGATCGCGGCGTCCGGGGAATCTGTCCTCAAGGATCGGACCACGGGAAAGAGGGAAGGGGGGCCGTGCTTGTAAGCAGGAGGTGATTCATGCCGCTTACAGCCAAACGACCATCGCAGGAGCTCATCGACCTCGTCGGCGCTCTGGGCGGCACCTGGAGCGGCTATGTCGCGATGTGCCGATGTCCCGCCCATGCGGACAGTGATCCAAGTCTCTCCATCCGCCAGGGGGATCGCGCTATCCTCGTCACCTGTTTCGCCGGCTGCGACCGCGAAGATATCCTCCGCGAGCTTTCCCGGGTCAAACCGGGCACGCGCTATCCCATGCCGGCTGGGCTCCACGGACCTCGACCTGGCAATCCCACGCGGCTCTGGGACGAAGCACTCGATTTTCGATCGACGCTAGGCCAGCACTATCTCGAACGGCGTCGTCTCGACCCTTTTCCGAATGACCTGCGCTTTCATCCAAGGTGCCCGCTCGGACCGAAGCCCACGACCCAGTTTCTTCCGGCGTTGCTGGTTGCTGTACGCGAGGGGAGGGCGCTCACCGCGATCCAACGGATCTTCCTTGCCCCCGATGGCAGCTACACGAGCAAGGTGATGCTCGGCGTGCCCGGGCAGGGTGCATGGCAAGGAGCGGGTGCCGGGCAGACGCTGGCGCTCGCCGAAGGGTTCGAAACCGCCGCCGCCTACCGGATCCTCAATGGCACCCCATGCTGGTCCACCATGGGTGCTCGGCGCTTCAACCAGATGCGGATTCCGCCGCAGGTTAGCCTTCTGCTGCTTGCCCACGACAATGATGCAGAAGGAAGGCGCGCTGCCAATCTCGCCGCCGAAACCTATCGCCGACCGGGGCTGGTCATCGAGCCGGCGCCACCGCCAGCTGGCTTCAATGACTGGTGCAATTTGCTTGAGGCTGCAAACGGCTGAATCGTCAGGAGAAAAGGGGAGAGGGGTCAAGTTTGGGGAGCTGCCGAAGGGGCGGCTGCACAGGAGACCCCAAAATGACCGATCTCATCCCTGCTCCCGCCACTGCGGAGCGAGCCGCGGCGAGCGCTCTTCTTCCCCTCATTCGCTCAGGACAGGCGGTCTCACGGGCGGATCTTAATATGGCCATGGCGCAGGCTTTTGGCGGATCTGATGCCGACGGCCGCTGGTCCCAGCGTGCCAGTTTCGAAGTGCTCGAACATGCCCTCGCCCTTCATATCCGGGCATCTGATTGGAAGCTGACCTCCTTCGCTGACGTCCCCGCGGCGATTGAGCTCGCGCGCCGCCTGCCGACCCAGACGGTTCGAAGTGAAGACCAGATCGAATGGCAGCAATTCTCGACCCCTGTCGATATCGCAGCGGTCGCTGTGCTGCTGGCGAATGTCCAAGCCGACGATGTCGTCCTCGAACCAAGCGCGGGAAATGGTCTGCTCGTTGCGCAGCTCGGCGCATATCAGGCGTTGCACCTCAACGAACTCGATCCTGCTCGCCGCGGCCGGCTTGGCCACGCCTTTCCAGACGCGATCGTCACCGGTCACGACGGGGCGACCCTCAATTCATCCCTTACTGCGTTCGAGCGACCGACGCTCATCATGATGAACCCTCCGTTCTCGCGCTCACTAGGTCGCGGCGCGGACGACTATGCGGCGGTGCGCCATCTCCAGGCGGCGCTCCGCCGCTTGCAGCCCGGAGGCCGGTTGGTCGCGATCATGCCCGACTGGTTCGGGCCGAGCGCAAGAATGCGCGACCAGTACGAGACTGTGTTACGCGACGTCACCGTGCGAACGGCGATCCGCCTTGAGAAATGCTACCTCAAGCATGGCACGTCGATCGCGGTCCGGCTCCTCGTTATTGACAAGGTGCCCGGCAAAGCGCCGCCAGCTACCATCCAGAGGTCCTCGGTCGCCGATCTCCTGGACGTCCTGACGATCCATGAACGCGCGCCGTCGCGCAGGGACGTGCCGGCGCCGACACCGCGGCGATCGAGCGGCGTCTCGATGTTCCGGGCCGTCAAGAGCAGCCGGCCGGCACCGCGCCCCTATCATGCGCCCGTTCGCAACGACGTGCTTCCGGTCGAATATGCCAGGCTCGACACGCCGGCACCGCTCCTCGACCAGACGGGAGTCTACCTTCCCTATCGCCCAAGCCGAATCGTCTTCGACAAGGCCGGCGAGCATCCAACGCCCCTGGTTGAATCGGTGGCAATGGGTTCGATCCCCGCGCCGGTTCCTAATTACGTCCCGCAGCTCCCAGAGCGGACGGTCGCGGAACGCCTGCTCTCCGCGTCGCAGTTGGAGACCGTCGTCTACGCCGGCCACGCCTGGTCGCAGACCCTCCCCGGCCGGTTCAAGCCTGACAAGGAAGGCGTCGGCCTGGCGCTTGCAGAAGATGGCCACGTCTACCGAAAAGGCTTCTTCCTCGGCGATGGCACGGGCGCGGGCAAAGGTCGCCAGATCGCTGCCTGCATCCTCGATAACTGGCTCCAGGGGCGCCGGCGCAACATCTGGGTGACGAAGAACGCGCCGCTCCTGGAGGACGCCCGTCGTGATTGGATTGCCCTGGGTGGGCTTAGCGGCGACATTCAGCCCATCTCAAACTGGAAAATCGACGAGCCCATCAAACTCGACCAGGGCGTGTTGCTCGTCACTTATCCGACGTTGCGCTCTCTGCGCGGTGATCACAGCCGGCTTCAGCAGCTCGTTGAATGGGCAGGATACGATTTCGAGGGCGTCGTCGCTTTCGACGAAGCCCATGAGATGGGCGGTGTCGCGGGCGGGGAGGGGGCTCTCGGCGCGAAAGAGGGATCCCAGCAAGGGATCTGCGGTGTCCTCCTGCAGAACCAACTGCCCGGCGCCCGCGTCCTGTATGCTTCGGCGACCGGGGCGTCGGATATCAACAATCTCGCTTACGCAGTCCGCCTTGGCCTCTGGGGACCGGAAACGGCTTTCGCAGATCGCGAGCAATTCATCAGCAGCATCCGCAAGGGTGGCATCGCCGCCATGGAACTTGTCGCCCGTGATCTGAAGGCCACCGGACTCTACATGGCCCGCGCACTGAGCTTCGCCGGCGTCGAATATGACATTCTCCGGCACGAGCTGACTCCGGCACAGATCGAAATCTACGACACCTATGCGGACGCCTGGTCGATCATCCATCAGAACATGGAGAAAGCGCTCGAGCTGACGGCAGTCGTCGATGGCCTGGAGAATTCCACGCTCAACAGCGGCGCGAAAGCGTCGGCACGTTCCCGGTTCGAGTCGACCAAGCAGCGCTTCTTTGGACAGGTCCTGCTTTCCATGAAGCTGCCGACGGTGATCGCGGCCGCCCAGCACCATCTCGACAGCGGACAATCCGTGGTGATGCAACTCGTGACGACGGCCGAATCCATCCTCGATCGTCGTCTCGGCGCGCTCAGCCCCGACGAGCGGGCCGATCTTGAGATCGATCTGTCGCCTCGCGAATATGTCATCGACTATCTCGAGCGGGCGTTCCCGACGCGGCAGATGCGCGTCTTCACCGATGATACCGGCACACCGCGCTCGGTGCCGATGGAGGATGAGGCTGGCAAGCCGGTCTACAATCCCGAGGCCGAAGCGGCCCGCGATGCGCTGATCGAGCAGCTATGCGCCCTGCCTCCGATCATGTCCGCTCTGGATGGCCTCCTCGAACATTTCGGCCACGACACGGTCGCAGAAGTCACGGGACGCACCAAGCGGCTGATCTCAAGCGGGGATGGCCGGCAGAAGCTCGAAACGCGCTCCACCCGGACAAGCCAGGCCGAGGCCGCGGCGTTCATGGACGGCCGCAAGCGGATGCTGGTCTTCTCCGACGCGGGGGGGACCGGCCGGTCCTATCATGCGTCGCGCGACGTCATGAACCAGGAGCAGCGGGTTCACCTGTTGCTCGAACCCGGCTGGCGTGCCGATCGCGCGATCCAAGGGCTCGGACGCACGCATCGCACCCATCAGGCGAGCACGCCCTTGTTCAGGCCGGTGACCACGGACTGCAAAGGCGAGCTACGCTTCACCAGCACGATCGCGCGCCGGCTCGACAGCCTTGGAGCTCTGACGCGCGGGCAGCGACAGACCGGTGGACAGAATCTGTTCGACCCGGCGGACAATCTCGAAAGCGAATATGCCTGCGCCGCACTCGTGAGCTGGTTTCACCTTCTCGTCGGCGGTAAGCTCACCAGCGTCAGTCACGCCGAATTCGAGCAGCGGACCGGCCTGGAGCTTTGCGACAAGGACGGCGTCCTCAAGGACGAACTGCCCCCGATACAGCGGTGGTTGAACCGTATCCTTGCCCTACCTATCGGCCTCCAGAACAAGATTTTCGACGAATTCCTCTCGCTTGTGGAAACACGCGTCTCGGCCGCTCGCGATGCGGGGCGGCTCGATGTCGGCGTCGAGACGATCCTGGTCGACAAGGCCACCCTCATCGATGACACGCTCCTGCGCACCGATCCCGTAAGCGGCGCGACTTCCCATCTGCTCACGATCGAGATCGAGCATCGACGGGTCCCGGTGTCGCTCGAACGTATCCTCCATATCGCCGACGGCGATGCGACCGCGGAGTTCCTCGTCAACGGCAAGTCCGGCAAGGTCGCGCTGCAGACGCGAGCCAGGGCGCTGATGGAGGAGAAGGAGGGGACGCCCATCCCGCGGCTCGAGCTGATGCGGCCGACGCGGCGCGAATATATGCGTGAACAGGAACTCTTTGAGAGTGCATGGACGCCCATCGACCGCGAGGCTTTTTGCTCGAAATGGACCGACGAGGCCGAGGAGGCAGCCAACAAGATCGACACCGAGACGGTCCGGCTGGCGACCGGGCTCTTGCTTCCGATTTGGTCGGCACTCCCGAGTGACCATCTCGTCGTCAACCGCATAGCCGACAAGGCTGGCAACAGCTGGCTGGGACGCCTCGTATTCGATGAACATATCGTCCAGCTCTTCACGAAACTGGGCATCGACCGCGCAGACAACATGCCGCCCACCGATGTTGTTAAATCAGCGTTTTCCGGCCGAGCCGTCGATCTTTCGCGGCCTTTTCCGATGACCATCCGGCGCGCGTTGGTGAACGGCACCCCTCGGATCGAACTGGTGGGAGCACCATCCCAGCAACTGGCCTGGCTCAAGTCGATTGGCTGTTTCACCGAGGTCATCCAGTACCGGACCCGGGTATTTCTTCCGGTGCCGACCGCCGCAGAAACGCTTGATCGGATCGTGAAGGGGTCGGGCCTGAGCGAGATCAACCAGCCGGACGAACCGACTTGAACGTCAAGCACGGCAACCTATCTATCTAGTGATAGATAGCGGACGGTTTCCAACGGTGCCTGTGCGCACGACACAGAAGGAGTATGAGCAATGTCGACGAAGCATGTCACCGATGCCTCGTTCCAGAATGACGTCCTGGGGGCGGACGGGCCCGTGCTCGTCGACTTCTGGGCCGAATGGTGCGGTCCTTGCCGCGCGATCGGGCCGGCGCTTGAAGAACTCGCCGACGAGTTCGGCGGTAAGGTCACCGTGGCCAAGCTCAACATCGATGAGAATCCTGGCGCCGCTGGTCAGTATGGTGTCCGCAGCATCCCGACCATGATCCTCTTCAAGGAGGGAGTGCCCGCGGCGACGCAGGTTGGCGCGGCGCCCAAGAGCCATCTCAAGGCTTTCATCGAAGGCGCACTTTGACGCCCAAGCCTATTTTCCTCTGAGGTAGAGGTTCAGACGTGGGCGCCCGACGAGATCAGTCTTGTCGGGCGCCCGCTACGTCCTTCAATTCAGAAGCTTCCATGGTGCTGCGCTGTGCGGCCGAGGCGAATTCGATCGCCAGCTGGAGACTTTCCGCGATCCGCGCAGCCTTGACCTGCATTTCCGCTGCCACCGAGGCTGGAAGCATCTCGGTCGTCGTCAGCGCCCAGATCTCCAGCCAGCGCGCGAACCGTTCGGGTGTCAGCCGGTCCGCATGCGCGAAATGCTTCGCGACCGGATTGCCCTTGTAGCGCCCAGTTCCCAGCATCACCGACGACCAGAAGGCGCCGATCCGCTCCAGGTGATCCGACCAGTCATGGACTGCGTCGTTGAAGACCGGCCCGATGAACGCGTCGGCGCGCACGCGCGCGTAGAACCGGTCCAGCACCGCTGGCAGCATGTCTTCAGTGAATTCCTGATCGGGCATAGCTGATTGTGGCCCTGTATGGTCGCTCTGGCCACAGACAACCGGAGCATCACGCTTCGCGGCGGCCAAGGCGTCCTGAGACAGAGAGAGGGAAGGGGGAGCGGGGATGGTGTCCGGAATGTGCCGGACGCCAGAAGGAGTTACCCCCGTGATCCAGACCATCAAGCTCAGCAAGCTGCGGCTTTCGCCGATCAATGTCCGTACCGCCCCCGACGAGCAACTGCAGATCGAACCCATGGCGGCTAGCATCGAGGCCAAGGGCGTCCTGCAGAACTTGCTCGTCACGCCGGCGAAGAAGCCGCGCGGCACTTATGAAGTCTTCGACGGCGGTCGGCGCTGGCGCGGACTGCAACTTCTCGTCGAGCGCGGTACGATCGTCGCCGACGACTATGACGTTCCAGTCAAGGTGCTGACTGGCGACGACGCGACATTGTCCGAAACGTCAACCGCTGCGAACTTCCACCAGCTCAAGCTGACACCCGCCGAGGAGTGTCGCGCATTCCAGCATTTCATCGGAACGAGCGGCGACCTTGATGCCGTTGCCAAGCGGTTTGGCGTCACTCGCCGGTTCGTCGAGGGCCGTCTACGCCTCGCCTCGCTGGCAGAGCCGATCTTCGCAGCGCTCAGCGCCGGCGAGATCACGCTCGATATGGCCAAGGCCTATGCGTCGACCGAGAACCAGGAAAAGCAGCTCTTGGTCTGGAACAACTACCAGAAGAGCTACGTCAACGCTGATACCATCCGTCGCGTCATCGCCAATGAAACACTGAAGGCGAATGACCCGATCGCGGTCCTGGTCGGTGAAGCCCGCTACATCGAAGCCGGCGGCAAGGTCGACGGCGACCTGTTCACCGAGGGGAACGACCGATGGGTCAATCCCGAGATCGCTCACCGGCTCGCTGGCGAAATCATGGAGGCCGAGGCGAAGCGGATCGGTGAAGAAACCGGCCTGGCATGGATTCGTCCGATCGCGAGCAACTACGCGCACAATGCAGCGCACGGCCTCTATCGGGCTGTACTGCAGCAACCCGACCTGACCGAAGAGCAGATCCAGCGTCTCAACGAGATCGAGGAACGGCGCTCCGTGCTCGAGACCGAGATGCAGGACGAATCCCTCACCGAAGACGACTTCAAGCTGCTCGACCAGGAAGACGATCGTTTGATCAGCGAAGCCGAGGCGATCGAGAATCGCGCGCCCGTTCTCCCCGACGAGTTGAAGGCCCATGTCGGGGCGTTCCTGCTTCTCACGCCGCAGGGCGAGATGGTGCTCGACACACAGTATTACAGCGAGCAGCAGATCGTCATCGAGCATCCCGGCGACGGGGACGACGAAGGTGGTGAGGGCGAGGAGCGTTCATCCGGTGGGTTCCGGATCGGCGGTCCGAAGCCGTCCGAGCCGACCTATCGGCCCGAAGCGGTCGCTCCTGGCGGCAAGCCGCTCAGCTCCCGTCTTTACGACGAGCTCGCGATGCAACGCCGTGACATCCTCGCGGCCTGTATCCTCGCCCATCCCGCGCTCGCGCTGGACTATGCGCTGTTCGTGATGGTCGATGCGCGCACCAAGACGCCGAGCCGCTATAGCTTTAACTCGACGAAATATGGCTCGACGATCCGCGCCAGTGCACCGCAGGATCCGAACGTTGGCGACATGCCGTCGTCCCGTGCGCGCGACTATCTGGCAGAAGCCCATGAGGGCCTCGATGCCGGCTGGACCGAGCATGAAAGCGAAGTCGATCGCTTCGAAGGCTTCCGGGCACTCGACGATGACAGCAAGGCCAACTGGCTCGCCTACATCGTCGCGATCTCGCTTGAGGCGAAGCCGGGCATCAGCAACGAGCAGATCCCTCTCCACAATCGGCTCGCCTCGATCCTCGAGGTTGATGTCGCCAGCTGGTGGCGCCCGACGTCGGAGAACTTCTTCGACCGGGTGAACAAGGGCAGCATCCTCAGCCTACTCGACGAGGTCGGCGGTCCCGCGCTCAGCGGCCGACACGCTTCGCTCAAGAAGACCGAGATTTCGGCGAGTTGCCAGAAGCTCTTCGCCGGCGACACGATCGTCGAGCCCGAGGTCAAGGAAGCGGCGCTCGCCTGGGTCCCTAACGCGATGCGGTTCCTCGAAGGCCATCCTGTCGATGACGTTACCGAAGTGGTCGAGGGCGATGCTGGTGAGGAGGACGGACAGGCGATTGCCTCGGAAGACTCTGCTGAACTGGACCCCCCGTCGCCGGAGGACGGTGCCGATACGCCCGAGGCCGAAGACGTCTCGCTCGAGCCGGCTGTCGCCTGACAGACGCTCTCGGGGATCGGTCCTGCCGGTCCCCGTCCCTGGCTCACTTTTCTCCTGGCAATTGCCCGCTGCCGGTTCGCCGTCGGCGGGCATTTGCTCTTAGCTTGGAGCTGATCGCAATGTCCCCGAAATCGAGGCCGAGCCGCGACGTCGCGGCCGAGATCACCAATCTCATCATCAGGAAGCTCGAAGACGGCGTTCCGCCGTGGAGCCGTCCTTGGCGCGTCCAGGGGAGCGGTGGGCGGCCGCTGCGCCACTGCGGCACCCCGTACACGGGCATCAATACTTTCTACCTGTGGGCAATCGGCGACGCGCAGGGTTACCAGTCACGCTACTGGATGACTTATCGCCAGGCCGAGGCTCTTGGAGGCCATGTCCGCCGCGGCGAAACGGGTTCGCTCTCCGTCTATTATTCGAGCTTCAAGAAGACCGAGGCCAACCCCGTCACCGGCGCCGAAAAGGAGCGGAGCATCCGCTTCCTGCGCCATTATATCGTCTTCAACGCCGACCAGATCGACGGCCTACCGGCGCATTTCTATCCGAGCACCGAGGAGCCCGCCCCGATCGACCCGTCGGCGCACCAGGCAGACATTGATCGCTTCTTCGGCGCCATTCCCGCCGAGGTCCGTCATGGCGGCGATCAGGCATTCTTCGCACCGACGCTCGACTACATCCAGATGCCGCACCAGCGGACCTTCCGGACCATGGATCATTACGCCTCGGTCCGCGCCCACGAGACCACCCACTGGACCGGCGGGGCCAAGCGGCTCGCACGCACCTTCGGAAAGCGCTTCGGCGACAAGGCCTATAGCTTTGAGGAGCTGGTGGCCGAGATCGGCAGTGGCCTGGTCTGCGCGCATCTCGGTCTTCCGAACGAGCTCCACGACAGCCACGCCAGCTATGTTGGCCATTGGCTCACGATTCTGCGGGGCGACAAGACGGCGATCATCCACGCCGCGTCCAAGGCCGAGCAGGCTTTTAACTACATGCTCGCGTTTGGCGGCGGCGCAGACGCGGCTCCGCCGACTTTTGTGTCGTCCCAGGCCGACGAGCCTCTCGCCGCCGCCGCGTGAAGGAGGGCTTGATGTCGCTCGAAATCAAAACGCTCATCTGTCTCTCGACCGCCCATGTTGATCCAGACACGGCTCGCGAGCTCGATGCACTCATACAATTCCCGCCGCCGTTGGCGGCTCGAGATAACCCTTCGATCTGGCAGGCCGGGATCGTAGCCGAGCGCTGGCAGGACTATGGATGGTTCGTCTGGGTGCCGTCGCCGAGCCGCGCCGCGATGCCGCCGGCGCTGCGCGCCTGTCTCACTCTCGCCGAGACTGCTGGCGCGACTTGGATCCAGTTCGATCGCGACTGCGAACCGATCGAGGACTTGCCGACCTACGACTGGTGAAAATCCGTACCAATCTGAGGAGACGAACAATGGGCTGGCTCACAATGTCCCGGCACCACATGGGCGGTCACGCGACCGCCAAGGCGTACCTTGATGCACAGTTCACCTATAGCCGCGAGGTCGATGGCGTCGTTCGCGGCCTGAGGCTGCTCGCCTCGTCATGTCCGCAGAACCGGACCTATTATGCCGCTGCCCAAGTCATGGAAGATGGGGTCGGCAAGGAGGTTTTTGCCATCGTCTGCAAGGTCATCTGGAACCCGAAGAGCAAGACCGGCGAGCATTTCGGTTATAAGGATATGGACGAATCGATGGGGCCTTGTGAGGATAGCTGCCCTGCCCACATTCTCGACCTCCTGACACCCACCGACAAGGAGTACGCGCTGGACTGGCGCCGTCGATGTCGGGCCAATCTGGCAAAGCGCGGGCGCAAGATCGAAGATGGCGACCGCATCAAGCTTGCGACCGCCCTGACTTTCTCCGATGGCCATGTCGGCGACGAATTCATCGTCGTGAAGCGCGGCCGACGGCTCAGCTTCCGAGATCCCCAGACCCGGTTAGGCTATGCGATCAGCCGCTTCATGGAGCGTGACTGGACGGTCGTGCCGGTCACGAAGGTCCACAAAACTGTATTTGCCTGAGCCGGTTCATCCCGCTCATGATCGCCATGAAGAGGATCTGTCATGCCTGCCCCAGCGGCCTATCTGTCGCCAAAACGCCACCTGCTCTGCAGCCGTGAGAATGCCCACCGTGTCGCGTCCAGATTGTTCGACGCGCGGCCGGGCCGGGTCAGCATCGTTCGGACGGACAATCCGCTGCAGCCCTTCTTTGTCTCACGGTCGCCAGCGCGGGACGCGCATGTCGAGGTGGAGATCGTCTCCTGATGCGCCTCATGCTCCTGACAGCCCTCGCAGCCGTCTCCTGCAGCGCGTCTTCCCAGGTCACGAACGATCGTGCCTTTGACGCGCGGGCGAGGGCGCTTGATGGCGATACCGTCGCCGTCGATTTCCGCCTCTTAGGCGTCGACGCCTTCGAGCGCCGACAGATGTGTGAAGGTCGCGACGGCTGCTGGTCCTGCGGCAAGGCTGCACAGGATCTTGCGGCCAAGCTGCTTCGCTCCAAGACGGCGGAGATCAAACTCACGAGCTCCAGCACCTATGGGCGCCCCGTTGCGACCGTCTCGGTCGACGGTGACGATCTTGGCGAGCGTCTGATCGGCGCCGGTCTCGCCGTTCCGGAAGCCCAATATCTTCGCAGCGATCCTGGTCGCGCTGCTCGCTATGAGGCTGCGTTCGCCCGGGCGAAGGCCAGAAAGACGGGCGCGCTCGCGGGCCGCTGGACCGAGCCATCGAAATGGCGTCGTGGCGAACGTCTTCAGTGCGAGCGCCGGACGGCCGACTAGATTATGCGCTGAGCGAGGGATCTGCCCACCAGGAAGGGCCCTGCTCAAAGTCGCCATCGAGCCTGACCAACGGCCCGTCGGGCGCGTCGGCCACATAGGGGTTCGTCAGTGGCATCGGCCGCGCCTTGATCCGTCGTACCTCGCCGGCAACGCGGCCACGTCGCTCAAGCAAATCCTCGAGCCATTCAAGGTCATCGAGCATGTCGACGACGCCGCGACCGGCGAGGCAGAAATAGATGCATCGTTGGAAATCATCCGAACCATCATTGGCAAGGATTTCGGCCAGCTTCCGCTTGGCGGCCACGTCGCCTTCATGCGTCCATGCGATCGCTTCACGCAGCTCGCGCACCGAGTAATAGGCGTCTTCGACGTCCATGCCGATCGCCGCATTCGCGATCATGCGCCGGGTTGGCCGATTGTCGGCATCCAAGGCCGCGTCGCGCAGCGTGATGTCGAAATCGAATCTATCGTGGAACACAGTCTTCTTCATCGCACATCTCCAGCGCGCGGAACGTAACGTGAACGTGCGCGACCGTCAACCAGAGTTCGCTGAACGCCGACTCGGCACGGACGCCAATCCCACTGCCCCTTCCGGCGGGGCATCACGCCCCACCCTAAAGGGCGAAAAGGGCACAGCTCGGCTTCGCGGCTTTGGCAGCCCGGCGGAAGGTCAGATTATACCGTAGCGCACTCGTGAGCGGATGCTCGCTGCGCGTCAGCGTATCGACGCCATGGAAGGTGAGACGGGCAGGGCCACCCCATACGACGACGTCGCCGTGCCGAAGTCGAATCCTGCGCGCGCGATCCGCGCGCGAGGCCCCACCCCACAGGAAGGTCGCCTCGACGCCGAGCGACACCGAGACGATCGGCTGATCAAGGTTCCGCTCGTCGCGGTCCTGGTGGAGCGACAGTTTCGCGCCGGGCTCATATCTGTTCACCAGACAGGCCTCGGGCGCGAACCCCTCGAAGCCCGCCGCGCTCGCCGCGCTTCGCGCCAGATCGGCAAAAACCGAAGGCATTGTCGGCCAGGGACGGCCGCTGAGCGGATCGATTTCGTCATATCGGTAGCCGCGCCTATCCGAGACCCAACCCAGCCGCCCCGTGTTCGTCATCGCGACCGACATGCGGCGGCCACCGGGCGTCTCCAGATGGCGGAATGGCGCGGCCTCCGCGATCGTCGCCACTGCGCCGAGCAGATCCTCAGCCGTCGAGACCGCAAATCCCTCGAGCAGCACGGCGCCGGGATCGAGATCCAAGACCCGGCGATCAAAGGCGAAGAGGTGGTCCATCAGCGCGATGTCTATTCCAACACAGAGCGATCGTCTCCCCGACTGCGTCGGAAAGAGGCGAGGGGGAGGGGACCGGATGAGCGGATTAGCGCTCGAGACCGGAGGCCCTCGCCATGCACTACGATGTTGCCCTGCGCCACCAACAGGCGCTCGATCCCAGCGCCCTAACCACGATCGCCGCCACGCTTCACGCGATCGGCGCCGCGATCACCGACTGCCGGAATGCGGGCAAGAATAGCGAGACGGATCCCGCGGTGATCCTTCTTGCGCGCCACCTCGGCACCGTCTGCGACGGCGCGGCCGACAGCATGACCCTCCGCCGGGCTTGCATGGACCAGATCGCCGAGATCCGCCGCCACCCGATCTTGCGAAACCTCGCCTATCGGGGGGTCAGCTATGACGAGGCCGCGAAGCGTGTGTTCCACGCCGAAGCGCGTACCGCGATGCGCCGGCTCGCCGAGGCGCTGGAGCTGGATGAGGGCAGTTACGATATCCGCTCCAACAAGGGCGGCCCGGCCGTCTCTGGCGAGATCACGCTGCACGGTGAAGAAGTCTGGGTCCGGCTATCCCTCGACGTCTTTGGGCCGGGCCGTGAGGTCGCCTTCCGCCAAGTCCGAGGCCGAGACGATCATATGGGCGACCGCAATCGCTGGGCGTCCGTCAACGAGCTCCTTGCGCCCGACCGGTTCGCCGCGCGCCTGCGCGCCGAAATGCGCCTGACCGAGCCCGCCGGCCAATCGCGCCGCCTCTTCGCCTGATCGATCGGAAGGGCTTAGCAATGTCCGCCCACCACGCCACGCCGGCGCGCTATCCACTGTCGCGCCCGTTTCCGACACTGCCCGATCTGGCGGTCGACTCGGAGATCATCGGTGCGATCCGGGCGGGCGCCTGGATCGTCTTCAATCTTTCCGGGGGGAAGGACTCAAGCGCGGCGATGTTCGCCGTAAATCTCTTCCTCGATCTGCTCGGGCATCCACGCGACCGCCGCATGGCGATCCATGCCGATCTAGGCAGGGCCGAATGGGCGTCCACACCGGCGTTCGTCGAACAGATCGCCGCGCTGGCCGAAATGCCGCTCAGCGTCGTGCGACGGGCGGCCGGCGATCTCGTCGATCGGTGGCATCAGCGGTTCGAAAACGGAAAACGGCGTTACGAAGCGCTCGAGACGTACAATCTCATCGGACCCTGGTCCTCGGCCTCGCTTCGCTTCTGCCAGTCGGAAATGAAGGCGGCCGTCATCGGCCCTGCGGTTGCGCGCATGCACGCGGGCCAGCGCATCATCTCTGTGCTCGGCCTCAGGCGCGACGAAAGCCACAACCGCGCATCGATTCCGATCGCCAAGGCCGATCAGCGCTTGGCCAAGGCCGGGAACCGGAAAGGCACGGTCATGTCGCTCTGGCATCCGATCGCCGACTGGTCGGCGGCCGACGTCTTTCGCGCTCACATGCTGTTCGGCGTGCCCCTCCATGAGGCTTATACCGCCTGGGGCTCGACACGATTGTCGTGCCGCTACTGTATCTTCGCCTCGCTTCACGACCTCCGAGCGTCCACCGCCGCGCCGCTCAACGCAGACGTCTACCGCGAACTCGTCGCACTCGAAGCGCGCTCGACATTTCCGTTTCAGCCCGCGCGGTGGCTCGCCGATGTCGCGCCCCATCTACTTGGGAGTGGGCTGCAGAACGATGTTCTCCGAGCCAAAGCCGACCAGACAGAACGGCGGTCCATCGAGGCCGCGATGCCGACGGCTCTGCGCTACGTCAGCGGATGGCCGCCGCGCCTGCCAACGATCCGCGAGGCCGAAGCGATTGCCGCGGCGCGCCGGCCCATCCTTGCCCGCCACGACCTCGCGGACCGATACCCGAGGGCGGGAGCTGTTCGGGACCGGTTCGCCGAGTTGATCGCGAACCGAGCGCGAAAGCGCGCAGCATGACCAGGATCACAACTCGCTCGGGCAGGTTCGAGGTATCGGTCACGGTCGACGGTGTAGCGCCGCTCGGATGGCGATTCTGGACGCTTGCCGGTTTTCCAACCGATCCGGTCGATCCGCGACCGTATGGCGGCTCGCGCTGTTTGCCCCTCGCGATGGTTGATATCGACGGGCAAGCCCGCTGGCTCTGCGCGATGGAGCTTGATCACTCCTTTCGCCTCTTCGCCAGTCACGACCTGTTTCCCTGCGACAATCAGTCCGGAGCCGAACAGTTCGCGCGCGAAATCCTCGGTCGCTACCCGCAGCAACCAAAACTCCTCTGAGCGAAGGCCACCACCATGGAAACGTCCCGCAGCCAGCGATGGCGAGAGCGGCGCGCGCTGTGGGCGCGCGACCTGACCGTGATCAACCCCAAAGACTATGCGGTCGAGGTCATCGACCATGCCGTCGCCCGCGCTTTCATTGCGCATCACCATTATTTGCCCAGCTATCCGGCCGCGCAGGTCGCCGTCGGCCTATTCGGCCGCACAGCCCTGCTTGAGGGTGTCGCCGTCTTCGCCGTCCCCACCACCAATGCCGTGATCGTGCGCCATACTGGTTTCACCGATCCGCGCCGGGGCTGCGTGCTGGCGCGCCTCATCCTCACCGACGCCGTGCCGCAGAACGGCGAGAGCTGGTTCGTCGCGCGGGCCTTCAGGTGCCTGCGACGTGAACGACCGAGCATCGAGGCCGTGGTGTCGTACAGCGATCCTGGCGCCGGTCATATCGGCCGTGTCTACTGCGCGCTGTCGGCCGCGCACCGCGCAGTCACACGGCCGCGGATCGTCCTGCGCGCTGGCGGAGTAACGATCTCCGGCCGGACGCTTTCGAAAATCCGGTTGGGCGAACAGGGGCACGCCGGCGCTATCGACCAACTGACCGCGCTCGGCCTCCCGAGGCCGAGGATTGGAGAGGCTCCACCCGCCTGGCTGTGGCGGCTTGAGCATGACCGCCATCTTACGCGACACCGGCAACCTGGCCTGTTCGCCTACTGCTTCGAGCTCACGCGCGACGCGCGGCGCCACGGCCGCGCCCTTCCGCGCCTTCCCTACCCAAAAGCGCTGCCCCTCGCACACCCCATGCTCCCGCTCTTTTCGTCACCGGAGATCTGACATGGCCGATATCACTAGCCTGCCCGTAATGACGGCGGCCGATGCCGAGAGCATCGGCTTCGCCCGCTTCAACGATGTCCCGACGCTGCCGATCGACATACCGGACGGCAATTTCACGATCACCGCCAAGACAACGGACGGACGCCGGATCACCTTCTTCTTCGGCGAGCATCGCCGCGGGTCACCACCTGGTTTCGTCGACGTCCAATTTCACGATCATGGCGCGACCATCCCGAACGCCGATCGAGGTCGTTCGCCCGTCTTCGATATGCTCACAATCGGGAGAGGGGGACGGCAGGTTTTCGACAGCCGCAAGCTCGAGGTCGACGACAAGCCTTCGATCGCCGTGATCCTGCTCGGCGACCCCAAGCGGGATCCGCTTTCAGACTGAAAGGACTATCAGCGCTAGCTCATTAGCGATCGGGGACCTTCAGGGCGTTGCCGAGGCCGTCCAGCGCGGCGTGCCGCCTGTGCACTGAGGAGGGGAGGGGGACCGGGGAGGTGGCGATGAGCCGTCTCTCCAGCCCGAGGCCTCCCAATGTCCCTACCACACCCAGTACCAACGATCGGCCCCCGACGGACGATCGATACCATCAGCATCGCGGCACCGCCGCCGGTGGTTCTCGCCTATGGCATCGGCGTCGATTCAACGGCGCTTCTTGTCGAGCTGGAAGCGCGCGGCGAGGTGCCCGACCTCGTACTGACCGCCGACCCGGGCGCCGAGAAGCCGGCGACCTATGAATATCAAAAGCTAATCGCGGCCTGGATGGCGGCCCGTGACATCCCCTACGAGGTCGTTCGGTATGTGCCGCGGCGCTTCAAACATTGGCCGCCTTATTATTCGATCCTCGCCAATGTCCTCACCAACGCGACGCTACCGAGCATCAGCCTGGGGAGGCACAGCTGCTCGCTCAAATGGAAGGTCGCGCCGCAAGACGCGTTCCTGAAGCGATGGGCGCCGGCTAAGGCCGCATGGGCTCGCGGCCAGAAGATAGTGCGTCTTATCGGCTATGATGCGTCGCCGGCAGACAATCGCCGCTACGCGCACGCCGCGTCCCTCGAGGATCCGCTGTTCGACTGTCGTTATCCGCTGCGCGAATGGGGCTGGACACGCGACCGCTGCGCCGCGCGCATCGAAGCCGCCGGCCTGCCCGTTCCGCCAAAATCGAGCTGCTTCTTCTGCGGTGCTATCCGACCCGAAGAAGTCCGGGCGCTTCCCTCTTGGTGTCTTCGTCTGATCGTTCTGATCGAAGCGCGGGCCGAACCTCGTCTGCGCACGGTCGAAGGCCTGTGGCGTCGCTCGACCAAGTCCAAGCCGGGTCGGATCACCGACTTCATCCGCGGCGAACGACTGCTCCCCGAGGCCGAGATCGATGCCATCCGCCGTGACGCGCCGACCGACCTGATCCGCTTCCAAGACGCCGCAAGCTTCGTGCCGGTGAGCGAGCGTCCGACGATGGAAAACTGGCTCGAAAGCTTCAACGCCGGCCGGAAGGAGGCAGCATGACCGACAAAATCTCTCGCATCGCGCAGCTCAATGATCGAGCCAGGCTCGGTCTCGATCGGAATGCCCGCATAGTCATGACGGCGGCCTGCCTTGCCACGCTTGCAGGCGACGACCGGCGCGCGAGCGAGGCGCGGGCCCAGGCCGAGGTCCTCGCCGCCATCCGGCGATACGCCTTCAAACCCGAGGACGGCAGCGAGCGGGCCCGCGGCGAGTTCGCCATCGCGGGCCACACTGTCCGCTTCACGATCGACTATTATGACCGCTCGCTGGAATGGGGTTCCGAGGACCCGGCCGATCCGCTCGTCACGACGCGCGTCATGACGATCATGCTCCCAAGCGATGAATGAACCCAACGCACCATCCGGAGAAAAGCCATGCGGCGGATTACCCCGGCCGGACTCGAGCACGGTCAGGCCATTGCAATTGCGGTTGAGCGCTTGCGCGAAACCCGTACCCTTCTTCGGCAGGCGGGCGCACGTCAGGCGGCCTCCGCCGCCGGGAAGGCCATCAGCAGTGCCGAGGGCGCTGCACGTCATGTTCAACACAGGATCCGGAGGACGACCCAATGAGCCGGCATGACCTTCAGCCCAAGGCCGACAAGCCCGACGTCGTTCGAGCGACTGTCGGCTGGGATCGCCCGCTTCAGACCTTCTTCGCGCAGGTCTTCATCCGGACGGAAGAGGAGCCCGACGAGGGAGAAGCTCTCATCTGGATCGGTACGGAACCCGGAGAGCTGCCGACCGCCGAAGCTGCGCTGGCCGTCGTCGCTCCCTTTGTCGATGTTCCCGCCAGTCTTGCCGGGGAGCTGACCGCCGACATGCGCGAGACGGTGGATATCAAAGACGGTCGTCAGCAGGTCGCGGCCAAGCGCTCGCTCTTCGGCTCGATCCACTAAGCGCCCGCGCCACCCGGTCGCCCGCCGAGCACGGTCCAGGCCGCCCAATCCTTCTCCCACCCGCGTCGCCGAACCCGGCGCCGCTTAACGTCGCGCGCCATCGGCGCAGCCCAGCAAGGAGCCCAGCATGGCAGACCGTGTTTCAGCCTCCGTCACCATCGGCGGCACGCTCACTGCGCCGCACCTCGAAGCATTGTGCGCGATGATTTCTACCGAGGGACTCTCGGTCGAATGGGATGGCGAGCCCTTTGCGCCCGATCATCTCGTACCGGGCAAGGCGCTCAGTCTCTTCGCGCATGAGGTCGCCGGCGGCCAGTTCGACGGGCTGGAGGCCTGGTGCGTGGCCCATGAGCTTCCATTCGTACGCTGGTGCGGCAGCTATCCGGGACAATGGGGACCCGAGCGCGTCGTCTTCACAGGCGCAGGTGCACCCAAGTCTTATGCCGTCTCCGAAGACGACGTCGCGATGATTGACCTGGAGACGGTCGAACGCCTCGGCTCCATCGAGGCGGTCCTGGCGCATTTTGCCGCTGCAAACTTCACGGTGCCGCCCCTCGTCTTCGACGCCTCGCAACCGGAAGGTGTGGAACATGTGGGATAGCCATGCCGGCGCCCCTGCCGCCCTGATCCGCACTTCGCGGTTGCACCTGTCCAGCAGACCTATAGCTTTGCCGCTCGGAGACCCGCGATGCCCTTAATTCCCACCGACTATGACGCGGCACGCGCGGCGCTGACACGCTTGATCCCGATCGCGATGAGCGACACGGGTCAGGCGCGCCGCGTCGCAAACTTCCTCATGGCCTGGTGGAACGGCCCGGACCTCGGCCACTTCGAGATTGCCGACCTTTTCGGCCTCGACGTTGCGATCGCCAACGACATCACCACCGTCATCGGCTTTCTCGGACAGAACGACCGGGGCGCGGTCTATATCGACAGTCTCGGTTTCGCCGAGGAGATGCAGGACATCATCGCGCTGTGGCGTAAGCCTGCCACGCCGCCAGAAAACTGACTGCCCCTGACGTCTCCGGGACGTTCCTGGACATCCCGACGGCGCCGAAGAGGCGCACGTCGGAGCGGCGCTCGCGCGCCTTACTCGGCCGAACGGCCGAGGAGCTGAGGAGGATGAGAGAGTGTGTTCGGACAAGGGGTTCGAGCAGACAATCTCAGGAGACTTCCCATGAACATCGGCACCATCCAGCAGAACGCCAGCGGCACCTACACCGGCAAGATCTCGACGCTGACCGTCGCGATCGTGATCGCCCTGCGCACCGTCCAGTCCGTCAACCCGCGCGCGCCCAAGTTCGAGATCCTTGCGCTTTCCGCTGCCCGTCAGTGGGTCCAGGTCGGAGCCCTGTTCGAACTGTCGTCGAACTCGAGCGGCGAGACGTTCCTCAACGGCAAGATCGAGGATCCGAGCCTCGACAAACCGCTCTACATCTCGGCGTTCCGTCAGGAGGACGGCTCCTACAACATCGTCTGGTCGCGCCCGAACCGCCGCCGCGACGCGCCGACCGACACCGTGAGCGCCGACGACGGCCTGCCTCCGCTGCCTGGTTCCGACGAAGCCACTCCGCCTGCCGGCACCGATGGCTTGGGTGAATCCTCGGCCGAAGGCGGGTTCGGTGCCGCACCTGCGGGCGGCCGCCGTCGCCGCACGCCGGAAATGGCCGACTGACCTGCACTTATCGACGTCGATCGGGCCTGCTTCGCTGCGCGAAGCGGGCCCTTCTTTCGTTTTCGCTACACGGTGGTCTTGAAATGTATCCGGAAACTCCGTATTTTCCGGATAGGAGAATCGCTATGCCGCAAACTGCAAGTTCCGTCGAGGTATCGAAGTCGTTCGGCCGCTTCAGCCGCCAGGCCCTCGAGAGCCCGCTCACGATCACGCATCATGGTCATGAGAGTCTCGTACTCTTGTCGCACGCGGAATATCTGCGTCTCAAGAGCCGCGATCGTCAGGTCTACGCGCTCGATGAGGTTCCGGACGATATCGCAGAGGGCGTGCGCGCCGCGCGTGCCCCCGCCGCTGCGGCGGCGTTCGATCATGAGGTCGGGTCTGACGCGTGAAGATTCCTGACCCGGTTCCAGGCCTCCTCATCCGCTACGCATATCTCTGGACCCACGAAGCAAAGGCCGGCCAGGAGGAGGGCAGCAAAGACCGTCCGTGCGCCGTCCTGCTAACTGCGACGACCAAGGCCGGCGCCAAGGTCGTCACCGTGCTGCCGGTTACGCACACGCCCCCGACTGACGCGGCACTTGCAGTCGAGATACCCGCCGCCACCAAGACGCGTCTCGGCCTCGATGACGAACGATCCTGGGTGGTCCTCACCGAACTCAATCACTTCCAATGGCCCGGGCCCGACCTCCGTCCGGCGCCCGGCGACCCGTCAGGCGACGTTGCCTATGGGTTGCTGCCGGCGAGCCTCTACGAGACCATTCGCACCCGCTGGCTTGCCGCCTACGACGCTGGCAAGGTCGCGCAGGTGAAACGCACGTCTTGATCCGCGTAACAGGCCGGCCATGATGCTGGTCGCGCGGTGCTGGCATCATTGGGTCCGACGCCCTTCCTTCGCCTGTTCCTGACACCTGCGGCGAGACAGGCTCGCATCACAACCCCTTCCGGTCGCCCGTGTTGCCGCTGCGCGGCTGCCCGCGCCAGCTCCCTCCAGGGGTTCCCCTACGCTAGCGCTCCGGTGCGATGCGATCCTGCACGCCGCTCCTTCGGTGTCACCGGCGGGAAGGCCGTCGGTCCCAACAAGGAGCAGCGCCATGAACAACATCAACATCGCCGGCCGCGTCGTCAAAGATCCCGAGACCCGCGGCAGCGTCACAACCCTCACCGTCGCCACCGACCGCGTGAAGCTCAAGGACGGCAAGACCTATATCGACGAAGCCACCGGCTACACCGCCAAAGAGACCGAGTTCCACAAGGTCACCTGCTTCAACGGGCTCAGCCGCTCCGGCGCCTCGCGCAAGAAGGGCGATGTCGTCGCGATCAGTGGCAGCCTCCACTATTCGAGCTGGGAGGACCGCGATGGGATCACCCGCTATGGCTGCGAGATCTGGGCCGACAAGATCGACTTCTTCTGACCCTGCCAGGGCGGCGCTTGCGCCGCCCTAACTCCCCTTCGCGTCCGACGCCGGCGCCAGTGGCATCACCGCGGTCGCGTAGACCCAGGCACGGGCAAGCTGATTCGATAGCGGGTCGCGGAACACCACAAGACGCCAGCGGCCGTCGCTCTTCTCGATCGCGAGCAGCATGCCCTTCGGCGCCTTCATCACGATCGCCCCGGCGCGCTCCGGCTTGCGTCGAAGCGTCGCGTCCCGCGACAGCTCCGCCCTCGGCAGATCAGCGACATAGGCTTCTTCCGCGCGGCCTTCGGCCTCGTAGTAGCGGTGCGTCTCCTGTTGGAGCTGTTCAACTTTCTGGTTGAGGTCGCCGAACGCTGCCTTCTCCTGTTGCGACATGCCCGGGTTCATGGCGGCGATCGCGAGAAGAAGACCCAATATCCCGGCGAGCCATCCCGACCATTGGAACAGCCCCATGTTCTGCAGCTCTGTGATCGTGTTCGGCCCGAGCCGCGGCACGAAACTGACGATCAGTTCGAGCAGCTCGCCTTGGAGCTCGGCGCTCTCCTCATCCGTCGGCGCCGCCACGATCGCTTCGGCGATCCGTTGTGTCTCCAAGACCATCTCGGCCGCCAGCGCTGTCGCCGAGTGGACGATCCCTTCGTTGGCCCGCAGCGTCATTGCGTCGACCAACCGCATCTGTTCTGCGATCACGCCGAACGCCGAGAAGCGCGGCAACGCCTCGGCGATCATTCCGCGGACGCTGTCGCTACTGCGCGCCGCGGCGATCGCCGATGCGACTGTCGACCGATTGAGATCGAACGCTTTCACCGTATCGAGCACACTGCCCGACAGACGCCGCTGCTCCTCGATCAGATCGACATGGCGCTCAGCGATATTGCGCGCCGTCTCTGTCACGGACAGCGCCCAGGCGGTACTGGTCAGCGCCTTGAAGGAGGCCTGTTCCTTGCGTTCGCGCTCCAGAACATCCAGCACGCCGCGATAGGACCGATCGAAGTCAACACCGCGCATCAGGTTGCGCGCCTCGGTCGCTTCGCGGATCGCTGTTGCCACGGCGCCACCGCCGAGGACTTCCCGGAACAGTTTGGTGCGCTCGCGCTCTTCCCGAAGGTAACGATCGGCGGCGGTCTCGGTGAAGCCAAAAGGATTGCGTCTCATCACGCCGTTTCTGTCAGATCAGCGTGAGTGGTGCGACCAACATTTGGACAACCAGAGTGAACCGCGCCCAGAGTGTTCGACGCATCCCGGCGATGCCGGGACCGGTGCCCTACTCGGCTAACGCCTCCCGGAGCCCGTGCCGGTCTCCGCCCTGCGGGTGACGACCACCTTGCGATGGCGCCTGGGGCAAGGGGAGTGCCCTAAAAAATCTCTCTCTCTGAATGCCTAGATATGACGTGCGGGGATACGAGCCCGTCAAGGATGAGCGGTGCCCCCAATTTTCACGCGGCCCGCCACTTCGCTTCGCTGCGTTCTGGACCACGAGAAAATCGGCTCCCCCACTCCCCGCTTCGCGGCGTTAACCGGGGTCCGGCTGGCGCCGGCTTCCCGGTTAACGTCCCTGACTGCCACGACCGCCGCACGTCGAATGAGAAGCCTCATCGAATGGATGAGATCCACGACATGGAGGCTATCATGCAGAACTTCACGAACTTCGCCGACCTCGCCAGCCACATCGCAGCCGCGCGCGAGAATGAAAACCTGACGCAGACCTATGAGGGTGCGTTCATCGAACATAGCGAAATGGCAAAGCTGAGCATCGTCGAGGCGCCCGAAGCGCTGGACATGCCCGATCCCGAGCAGGTCCGCGCTGCCGTCGAAATGATGATGGCGACGATGTTCGATGTGCTGCGCGACACGCGCATGGAGCCCTTCGCGACCGACCTGGTCTGGGGGTTCGCCAACAGCTTCCATGTTGTCGCCAAGCGCATCGAAGGCCGGGAGGACGATGCCGCCAAGAAGCTCGGCGATCTGGCTCGCAGCTATGACCCGTCCGAGATCTACGCGACCGAGCTGGAGGATACGCAGCTCCTCTGCCAGACGCTGCAGGGATGCCGGGAGGCGATGGAGTGCATGCGCGACCACGCCGCCGAGATGTACCGCATCGAAACGGGCAAGCCCTTCTCGCCGGTCCGGGGAAGCCGGGTCTCGACTGCCCTCAACGCCTCGATGATCGACGCACGCGACTATCTCGCCTCTCGCGCCCGGGAGCGCCGCGAGCAGTACGCGCCTGAGGGACCCGTCGTTGCCTTCTCCGGAGGCCAGGTATGGGAAGATGGCGACCTCCTGTGGAAGGGGCTCGACAGCATCAAGGCACGCATCCCCGAGATGATCCTTGCCACCACCGCACAGGCCAAGGGCTGCGACGCCGTGGCGCACGCATGGGCTGCCTCGCGCGGCGTGAAGGTCATCCAGTTCCGCCTCGACCGCAGCCAGGGCAACCGTGCCGCCTTTGTCCGCAACGACCGTATCCTCGGTCTGAAGCCGGTCGAAGCCGTCATCTGCGAAGGCTCGGGCATTCAGCAGAACCTCGCCCAGAAGCTCCGGCAAGCAGGGGTTCCGCTGCACATCGTCCGCCTCGCGCACCAGCGCCTCGAACAGCGCGCGTGAGCACCGCGTGGAGGGGCTCCGGCTTCGGCCGGGGCCTCTCCTTTTCTTTTGCGTCGAGGTGCGGCGCTCAGGGGCATCGAGCCCCTTCGCGCCGCTTGGGACTGAGCGCGTCGCGCTCGGTCGACATTGTTCACGGCCATCGGGTCAGACCCGCCAAGCGGATCAAAGAGGAGGGGGAGGGAAACTTGCGGTTCAACAGGGGAGGACGAGATGTCCATCACGTTCCGCATCGCTACCACAGCCGACGACCAGCGCGGTCCGATCGCCACCATCAACGCGCGCCAGCTCGCCGCTTTCCGCGCCTTCCTTCGGGAGGAAAGCGTGCGAACAGGGACCGTGCTGCTCGATCCCGATGCCGCCGAGGACGCGTTTCTATCCTATCATTTCGAGGCGCGTGTCTGCCCAATCGCACTCGCCGCGGTGACCCGCATCTTCGATTACCAGACCGACGTGATCAGCGTCGTCGAGGAGGCGCAGTTTCGCTGCCGGCGGGTGCGGGTCTATCGGGTTGAGGAAGGCGGCACGATCAACATGCGCGTCGCCCTGACCTCGGACCAAGGCGTCGAGCTGGATCTCACGCCAGCCAATGCCTACGCGCTGCTCGAAGGGCTGGGCTTGCGCCCCGACAGCGTCGGCGAAATCCCGATCGACGCGATGCGCGCGAGGCTCGCCAATCCAGCCGTGCGCCGGCGTGCCGAAGAGCATGGCGTCACGCATTATTTCGAGCGGCTCGATCAGCTGCTCGCGACAGCTGATGCCGATGATACTTCCCGGCTGGAATGGGCCTAGCCTCCGTCCATATCCGCCGCCGAAGGAGGGCGCGCCGCTGACGCTGGCGCGCCCTTTTTTTGACCGCCGGGCCCAAGGCCAACCTTGTTTTTCAAGGCCGGTCGATCCCGATCATCGGGGGGCACAGGCGCCGTCCGCGTCATCGAGTCTATCGCCATCTGCAAGTGGACAGCCGGTTCCGTTTCGCCTGCTGCATCGAGCAGCGCGAGCGCCTGCCGCATCAGCGTCAACGCGAGGGCGCGCGCGACCACTGGGTCCTTTCCGAGGCTATCCATGTTTCACCCATTCAGGTGCGCTTTTACCGGCGGCAGTGTCAGTGCGCCCGCCCAACAACTCCCGCGCACTGGGCGCGGGAGCCGGGGCTGGTAACACGCCGAGACATGCGCCTACGCTTTTAGTGCCGAGGCACCTGGACATATGCGCAGGCACCCCGGCGTGAGATCACACCGAGTTGCCGTTCTCAGCGGGATTACCAGTCCCGGCGCTGCCCGTTTCGCAGCGCCCGCCGGAACTATCACAGGCGGTCGGATGAACCAACCAGAAGGAGGCGCAGCCCTACGGAAGGCCGTCAAAAGGCCCTACTTATCCTTTGCAGGGATTGCTCGCCCAGGATTTCTTCAGCGCGTCTTTCCGGGTGAGATTCGGTGTTTTTCTTTCGCGGCACCTACAGCCGCATCTTGATCGAACGCGGGTCGGCGCCGGCCAGCAAGGAGTCGCGTGCCTCGGTCGCTTCAGCGATCACCTTGTCTGGAAAATCGCGGACCAGATACGGCACCTCGGCGCCGCGTCGCGCGGATTTCATGAACCCATCAACCTCGCGCCAGACGATATCGAAATCGGGAGCGAAGGTCAGCGGCGAACGGTCCGCGTGCGGCGTGATGCAGTGCAGCTTCGTCTGCGACAGCACGACCGAATGGAAATAGAAGATGCCGTTGCGCTTCCACCAACCCGACACGTGACGACTCTCGCCACTGGGGTCGAGCTTCACATAGGCGCCTGCATTCTGGTGACAGCGCTGCGGCTCCATTTTCATATAGGCTAGCTGCGCACCGGGCACACGATGGATCTGGTAGAAGTCGAGCGCACGGATTTCATCGTTGAGCGCGTCCTCGTCCTGCGATGTCGGCACCATGAGTCGCTCCAGCTCGGCGATCATCCGAGCCCGCAATTCCTCGCGCCGCGCCTTTGCTTCTCCCACGCCCCGTAACCTCACCTCAAGCCCTGTCGCTGCGTCAAGCTGTAGCAGCTTTGTCCGCTACCGTTCCGCGCACATCAGAGGATAAAAATCTCTCACAGAATTCCGAGCATGTCGTTGAGAGAGCCGCCGCGTCAAGGACGGCGGGGCCCCACCATTTTCTTCGGCGGATCAGCGGCAGCCCATGTCTTTCGGCGGCAGTGGCCGCCGAAGAAAATCGTGACCCCCACCGCCGCTACGCGGCGCCGGCTTACGCCGGCGTCCCTGACCCGGCGGCTCCCTCAACGACGACCATTCCCCTGTCATTCAAGACGACAGGAGGCACGCCATGCAGATCATCTCGACCACCGCCCACGCCGACACCGCCAACTATCTCGCCGCGCTCGCCTTCGCTGAGCGCCGCGCACTCCACAGCTTCTTCGACCAGCACGTCATCGAGGACGAGCAGGGCCGCTACGTCGCCATCGACGAAGGCGACTATGACGCGCTGCCGATGACGCTCATCGACCGAGTGGTCCACACCGTGCCGGGCCGCATGTCCGACGAGTTCTGAAGGATCAGGGGAGGGGCCTCGCGCCTCTCCCTTTTTTTGTTGGGAGAGAAACGGACATGGGAGGCATCGAGCCCCCCATGTCCGTGCCGCGCCGTTGGCGCGGCAAGTTAGTTCAGGCCGCCAGCCGCTTCTCGACAGCCTCGATCCCGAGTGTCTTGATGCGATCGCTCAGCGCCGTCAGGCGCTTGGCGTCGAGCTTGAGCAGTCCCGTCTTTTCGATCGTCGAGATTGCCAGTTCTCGTTCCTTTTCCTCGAGGCGTTTGCGCCGCTCTTCTAGCCGACGCGCATCCTCTTCCAACGCCAAGCGCTCCTGTTCCAATGTCTTCGCCATATGGGCCTCATGTTCAACGCTAATCGGGCTATGAACAGGACAATCATAATCGCGATGTCGGATCGCTGGAAGACGGTCCACGACACGCTAAGGTCCGGCGTTACTATCCTGCTTTCGCCTGATCACGTCGCGCGACTATGTCGGCGGTGACGCCACCAGCCTTCCGCCTTTCGGCGGATCGGCCCCCTGCCGGACTCGGAAGCCGGCGCCCCATCAGCAAGTCCCAAGTCGACCCAGGGACAGGGGATCGGTCTCATAGGATTAGCACACCCTACGCACCAAATGGTGCAGGATTCTCGTTGCTTCGCAACGGTTTAGCGCGGAAGGGAAGGCGACTACAATGTAGTACGTTCGTGGCGGGACGGAAAAGTCGCGCAAATCCGCCATTTCAGCGTAGTACGAACGACTACAGCGCACGGGCACTCGACGATCAACTTGCCGCGCGCCGGCCTCTACGCTATAAATCAGCCCTTCTTCAGTCCCCACCAGCCTCCCTGCTAGGAGGTTGGTCTTGGCTACCAGTTACCGGCACTATAATGTGCGGCTCGAGCGGACCCAGTGGGACCGCCTGAGCGCGATCGCCGCGGAGCGTAAACTCAGCGTCGCCGACATCATCCGGTCGGCGCTCGATGTCTTCCTGTCCTCCTCCGATCTCCTGACCGCCAGCCACCGCCGGATCGCTCGTATTAGCGAGTTCCAGCAGCTCGCCTTGGACGTCATCATCCGCGAGCAATATCCCGAGCTGCGCGACCGTCTCGTGGCCGAAACCGACAAGCGCCTGGTCCAATATCATGGCGCGTGAGGACATCCGATCGAACGGCAAAAATATCCCGCTGACGCACCATTCGGCGCGCGGCCAAGTGCAGCGCAACTCGGGCAATTTCACGCGCGGCAGCCAGCTTCTCACGCACGAGATGCTGATGTGGTTCTCGGGCGTGCGGCTGCCCATTATCGCATGGTTTTTCGCGTTCCTTGCGGCCTGGTTCGTGATCCTGTCGCTCCGCCTCGATGAGCACGGTTTCCAGCTCGTCTGCATGAAGGTCTATTCGGCGCTCTGGAACTGGGTCGACCTCAACCCGAACAAGCGCGTCAACGTCACGCTGCCGAACGGCGAAATCTACAAAACGATCATGCCGGCGGTGCCTTATATTCCGGCCGTTCAGAAGGCATGGGACGACACGATCCGAGCACTGATCGGCTCGATCCTGGTGTCGGTTTTCGTCATCGCGCCAGTCACGATCTGGTTCGTCGATATCTCCCGCAAGCGCGGAAAGACGATCCTTCAGGAACGCCACGAACGCGGTGCGATGCTCGTCGATCGCGGCGTCTTGTTCGCTGAAATCGCCCAACATAATGCCGCCAAGTTCGAGGAAGACGCGCGCCAATTCTTCCCCCGCCTCACGCCCTCAGCGGTCCTCAGACTGCCCTTCGCGGAGCGCAAGGCTGGCGGCATCCATCACCCCTACAGCCTTGCCGGCGTCCCCTATCCGCACCGCATGGAGCAATCGCATACGATGCTCATCGGCACGACGGGATCGGGCAAGACGACCGAGCTTCGCAGCCTCGTCTTTCAGATGCGCGAGCGGCAGGACAATGCGGTCATCTTCGACCTGACCGGCGCCTATGTCGAAGCCTTCTACGATCCCGACCGCGACACGATCCTGAACCCGATGGACCAGCGCTGCCCGGCCTGGTCGATCTTCAACGACTGCCGCACGCATAGCGAATTCACCGCGGCCGCCGCCGCCCTGATCCCCTCCGATGGCGGATCCTCAGAACCCTTCTGGGCGCTCGCTGCGCGCACCCTCTTCATCGAGATGTGCATCCGCCTTCAGGAACGCGGCCAGACCACCAATCTCGCGCTTAGCGAGAATCTGATGACTGCGGATCTCAAGCGCGTGCATCGCTTCCTCGCCAACACCATCGCCGACCCGCTGACCGCGCCGGAAGCCGCACGGATGGCGGAGTCGATTCGCGCCGTCTTCAACACCAATGCGCAGGTCTTGCGGTTCCTGCCGGACGAAGGTGAGCAATTCTCGATCCGTGATTGGATCACCGGCGAGAAGAAGCCCGGCGCAATCCTCTTCATCACCTCCAACTATGTCGATCTGCCGATGAACCGGGCGCTCCTGACGCTCTGGATGGATCTTTGCATCAATCGGCTCATGACCATGCCGCGCACCCGCTCCTTGCGCATGTGGTTCATGTTCGACGAGCTCGGCGCGCTCCACAAACTGCCGGCGATCGAGAACGGCCTTCAGACCGCGCGTGCGTTCGGCGGCGCGATGATTCTGGGCATCCACAGCTTCGAGAAACTGGTCGAGGTCTATGGCGAGCAGGGCGCCCGCAACCTCGCCTCGCTCGCGCGCTCCAAGCTCATCCTGGCGACCGCCGATCTCGACACCGCCGAGCAGTGCGCGCGCTACATCGGCAACCGCGAAGTGCGTCAGATGGATGAGGCGTACAGCTACGGTTACAACAACAATCGTGACGCCTCGACGCTGACCCCGCGTAAGCAGGTCGAGCCGCTCGTCATCGCCGACGACATCACGAACCTGCCCTCGATGCACGGCTTCGTGAAGTTTCCGGACGGCTTCCCGGCTGCGCGGATCCTGCTCGAGTGGAAAGACTATCCCCCGGTCGCCTCCGGCTTCGTCGGCAGGCCATCGATGCACCCCGTGCGGTCGAGGCGCGGAGAGCAAGCATTTGCCGAGGACGGTGGAGAGGCGGGCGGTCGTGATGGCGCCGTTCAGATCGTCGACGAGGTCGTTGAGGCGACCAATCTCGCCAAGGACATGGCATCCCGCATTCTGCAGGCGCCGAGCGAGGAAGAGGCTGCCGAAACGATGCGCGCCGCGCAGCGGCACGACGATCGGAACGAGCAAACGACGGCGGCAACTCACGCCGCGGACAAGGCGCAGGTCGCGCGCGACAAGCCCCCCGAACAAGCCGTCGGCACGCGCACTACCGACGATCGCAGGGAGGCGCATGATGCCCAGCCGCGCGGCACCCAGGTCGAGGATCAGACCCTTATCGAGTTGAGGGAAGGGTTCGCCACCGGCCGCGACCACGATGGCATGGACATGGGGATCTAGGCCCGTGCACTCGATCGCCTCCGTCCGCTCAGCATCAGGCGCCGCGAACTATTTCGCGAAGGACGACTTCAAGGACAATTACTACACAGCCGACGGCTCGGCCGAACAGAGCGAATGGGGCGGGGCAGGGGCCGAAACGCTCGGCCTTGAAGGCGAGGTGTCCAAGCAGGCGTTCGAGGAAATCCTCAGCGGAACGCTTCCGTCTGGCGAAGGCGTCGCACAGGTCGAGAATCGCCGCAACGGCCTCGATCTCACCTTCTCCGCGCCGAAGTCGGTCTCGCTCATGGCCTATGTCGCAGGCGACAAGCGGGTGCTCGCCGCCAACATGGCGGCCGTCCAGAAGACGATGGCCTGGGTCGAGAAAAATCTCGCGGAAGGGCGCAAGGACATCGAGGGGCGTAAGGTCCCAGTCCAGACCGGCAATCTCGTCTACGCACTCTTCCAACATGACACGAGCCGGGCGCTCGATCCGCAAGCCCATGTCCATGCCGTCGTCGCCAACCTCACCCAGATGCCCGACGGGAAGTGGCAGGCGCTCCACGCCGACAAGATCTGGAGCAACAATACTACGATCGGCGCGATCTATCATGCCCATCTGCGCTCAGGGCTGGAGAAGCTCGGCTACCACGTCGAGCTCAAGGGCAAGCACGGCACCTTCGAGATAGCGGGAGTGCCCAAAACCGTGATCGACGCCTTCAGCCAGCGTCGCGAGGCGATCCTGGAAAAGGCAGCCGAGCTGGGCATCGTGTCCGCCAAGGGGCGCGATGGCGTCACCACCAACACCCGCGATCCCAAGCTCAATGTCGATGATCGCGATGGCCTTCTCAAGGGCTGGATCGAGAAGGCCGCCGCCCTGGGATTCGACGGCAAGGGTCTGCTCGCCGCAGCCGAAACGCGATCGGGCCAGAGCGCTGCGGACAGCCGGCTCGAACGCGGTTTTCGCGCCGTCACGGAAGCGATCGCTAGCGCGCGTGATCTCGTCGGCGGTTTCCTTCGTCCGAGCGATCCGCTGGTCGATAGCGGCCTCGCCCGCGTGACCCAATCGCCCGCCACGGCACGCGCCCAGCTCGCTGTCGCGTCGGCCGTGCGGATCCTGTCCGAGCGCGAAGCAGCATTCAACGTTCACCTCCTGGCGAAGACCGCCCTCGACCTCGGATTGAAGGGCGTGACGATTGATACGGTCGAGCATCGGATCGGCCAGCTGATCGAGAACCGCCAACTTATCCCGGGCGTCGCGAGGGTCGGTGACAAGGGCGTGCAGATGGTCACGACGCGCGAAGCGCTTCGTACCGAAGAGAGCATCCTGAAGGCGGTCGAGGCAGGCCAAGGTAAGGCGCAGTCGATCATCAGCGCCGCTGAAGCGCCGGCGCGCCTGCAGGCTGCAGCCGATCGCCCTCTCAATGCCGGACAGCTGGCCGCAGCCACGCTCATTCTTTCGTCGGAGGATCGGACGGTCACCATCCAGGGCGTCGCGGGCGCTGGCAAATCGACGATGCTGCAGGCGGTCGCCACGGTCGCTGCGATCGAGGGTCGAGAGGTTCTCGGCCTGGCATTCCAGAACAAGATGGTCGCCGACCTTGCTGAAGGAGCAGGCATCAAGAGCCAGACGATCGCATCGTTCGTGCTCGCCAATGACCGGTTCGTCACCGAGCGCGATACGCCCCGGTACGAGGCGGCACAGGCCAAGTTCGCCGGCGCCATGCTCGTGGTCGACGAAACTTCGATGGTCTCGAGCGATGACATGCTCAAGCTCCACCGGATTACCGAAGCGCTTGGCGTGGAAAAGCTCGTGTTGGTGGGGGATCGGCAGCAGCTCTCCTCGATCGACGCGGGCAAGGCCTTTGCGATGATCCAGGCCGGCGGCGGCACGATGGCGCGGATGGATGAGAATATCCGCCAGCGCACCGACACGCTGCGGACCGTCGCGGCGCTCGCCAATGTCGGCAAGGCAGGCGAGGCGATGAAGGTTCTGGGCGACAACGTCCACGAAAGCTCCAGCGCGCCGGAGACCGCCGCCGATATGTGGCTGGCGCTAGCGGCCAACGACCGCGAGGCAACCGCCTTGTTCGCTTCGGGCCGCGAGTCCCGCGCGATCATGAATCAGCGCATTCAGGACGGCCTCGCGGCCGAAGGTACGGTGCGCGGGCAGGGGATCCACCTCACCGTCTATGAGCGCGTCAATCTGACGCGTGAGGAACTACGGTATGCGTCGACCTATCAACCTGGCCAGACGCTCGATGTCGGCCGTGGCGGCGCGCAGGATGTGGGCCTCGAGAAGGGGCGATACGACGTCATCAAGGTCATGCCGAACGGCAAAATCGAGCTGAGCGACGGTCGTCGACGGATTCGGTTCGACCCGCAGAAGCTTTCACCGACCGAAAAACGCGATCGGCTGGAGCTTACGCAAAAGAAGGACCTTCACATCCGGGAAGGCGATCGCATCCGCTGGACCGCCAACGACAAGCCGCGCGACCTTCACAATGCAGCGCTCGCGCGCGTGCTCACGGTCGATGCCAATGGCGTCACGGTCGAAACCGCCAGTCAGCAGCGGCTGACGCTCGACCTTGGCGATCCGATGCTCTCTCGGCTCGACCTTGCCTACGCGCTCAACATGCACATGGCGCAGGGCATCACGACCGACAAAGCCATCACGGTCATGGATAGCCATGAGCGCAATCTCTCCAATCAGCGGCTGTTCAATGTCGGCGTGACGCGGGTGCGCGACGAGCTGACCATGGTCGTCGACAACCGGGAAAAGCTAGAGCGTCAGCTTGATCTCAACCCCGGCAACAAGACCTCGGCGTTGGAAACGGTCGGCCGACTCGACATCGACGGGAAGAAGGGCGCGACCCCGCTGGCCAAGTTCGACCCGGGCCCGATCGACGGCATCAACCTGGCCGACGTCCCCGACATTCTCGCTGATCTGCCGCCGGTGCCGGACGGGCCAATCGCGCCCGCGGGGGCCGCAGCTAAGGCAAGCGATCTCAAAGCACCGCCCGACGTCAAACCTGACAAGGGCGACCTGCTCCCGCCGCTGCCCGAACGCAGCCTGGGGCTCGACCTGTGAGCGCGACACGCCGGCGCCGTGCCGGCCCTTCCGAGGAGACGACATATGGCATGGGATTTTGATGAAGGCGGGAAGTTCGGCAGCGAGAAGGCGGCCGAAGACTATGCGCGCCGCAATGGTCTGAGGGACGCGGACTTCCGCACCCGCCGCAAGGGTGACCAGGTCGAGCTGGAGATCCGCCGGTCCGCACTCGACGGCCGCGATCTCAAGGACAGCAACGAGGGCCGCCGCGACGGCTGGAACTGACAGGCAGCAGTGCCGGCGCGGGGCGCGAGCGTCGTGCCAAAACCGGGAGAGGTTCAATGTCTCAGATTTTCGATCAGCTTGGCCGACTGTCGCTCGGCGGTTGGCTCGATCTTATCGGCGCGATGATCGTCATCGGTGTTGCAGCGTGTATTGCGCCGCGGCTTATCCGCATGTTCAAACACCGCCCGCCGCCGTCGCCGGTGGCAAAGCCCTTTCTCACCAACCGGAAGCACGCGATGTTCGCGGCGCTTGAGCGGGTACTTCCCATGTACCGGATCCACGCGCAGGTTGCGATGAGCGCGCTGCTCGCACCGGACACGAAACAGGGACGTAGGCCCCGCTCTTCGGACGGTGAAAGCTTCGCGCGCCTTGTCGTTGACTTCGTGATCGTTGATCCGGTTTCGAGCGCCGTCGTGGCCCTGGTTGAGATGGATGACCGCTTTGCGGAGCCGCATCAGGATGATGCTCGCGACGCGATGACGGCGCGAGCAGGCTACAAGACGATCCGGATTGCTTCGTCGGACCGCGCGACGATCTCCACGGCACAGGCGGCGGTCGGACATCTGCGTGATGCCGCGCTCGAGGCGAGCCCGGCGGTCACGCGCCTGCCAGTTGCGACAACGGTCTGGCCGTTGGAGGGGCGCTTCAATGGGGCTCAATGATCGCGACTATATGCGCGAGCGCCGGCGCGCTGAAAGCAAAGCGGCCCGCCTCGGCAGTGTTTCGTGGGTCGACCGGAAGGGGCGCCTTGAGCAGCACGACCTGTGGTTCGACGCGAAGAATGTCGGCCGCAGCGCCTCAGGGTGGCGGTATAGATCCGCTTCGCGCTTCACCCCGCATCCTTGGCAGAAGTGGATACTCTTCCTGTCGGCGCTCTCGATCCTGGTGCCGATGTTCGGCGAAATGCAGCGCAAGGGATGGCTCCCGGATCTGACGGCCCCGATCCCCTTCCCGCAGACGGGATCGGTCACTGTCGCGCGTACGATCAAGTTGGCCGACATCAAGAGCAGACTGACGGTCGAGGCGAGCGAGGCGAACGCCGTCGTCCAGCTCTTCGAACCGGAGACCAATCGGCATGTCCTTTCGGTTTATGTTGGGGCCAATAACCGGGTCACCGTGCCGGTTCCGGTCGGGACCTTTCGGATGCGGCTGATCGAGGGACAGCGATGGCACGGAACGACCCGATATTTCGGGCCGAATACCTCTTATGAAACTGCGGCCGAGCTGATGACATTCGAGCCGCGCGTCGGCCACGTCGTAGATCTTCATCGACGGCCCGACGGTAACCTCAAGACGCGCCTCATGCTGTCACGACCTGAAAGCCTGTAGTCGCTTAGTGCCATCCGTGACACTTTACCCAAAAGCGCTAGGTAAAGTGTCATTGATGACAATTGCCGGCTTTAGGTCTCCAGAGTGACATCGATAAGGTACCGCGCCATCCGATCGAGGAGGGGCGGAAGGTCCGAGCTGTGGACACGACCCGGGAATTCCACGAGCGGCTCGGCTACCCGAAATCCAACAGCGCTTCGCGTCATATGGGCCTACGTTCGGCTTCCAGCCTTTCGGACGAGATCAAAGCGCGAGCGCTGGCTGGCGAGGGCCGTTCGTGATTTCCTCGATGACGAACGTGCGCGCCGGTGGCGTCTCCAACAAATCGACTTCGGGCACGCTTTTATCGAGCCACCGCATGACCTGACGACGCAGGATGATGGCCCCATGCCGATCCTGATAGCGACTGACCTCAGGATTGGCGGCAACGGTGACAATCCGGAATGCGAGCGGATAATCCGCCATTGCCGGTTCCCAGACGCCGGCGAGATAGAAGAAATTGCCGTCGTCGAGCCGCACGCGATAGCGGCGGTCCTTCACAGTCATGTGAAACTCGGAGGCCGGCATAAGGCAGCGGTGACTAGGGAACGTCTTTCCCTCGGATCGGACGAATCGATACGACGCGCCGTCGCTGAAGCGCGGGTTGGATCCCCAGGTAGCCTCGACCATTTCAAGCTCTGCGCTATCGTCCGGATTGTATCGAATGATAGCGCGCTTGCTCCCGACAGGGGCATCCGAGTCGAATGGGGTTGGCGAGTCCATCCAAAGAACATAATAAGAACGGCGAGGACTCGCAAGACGGGCTGGAGCGGAACGACCAATGTGCAATGACTATCGCCTGGAAGTCGACATCGCCTCGATCGCGCAGGACTTCGATGACCTGAAGATCAAGATCAAAATGCCCGAGGGCACGCCGAACGTCGAGGCGCGCGAGGACATCAAGATCAGCGATATCGCCCCGATTGTCCGCAGCGGCGATGTCCGCGGTGCCGGCGAGCTGGTCAATCGCCGCTGGAGTTGGGCAGGGCAGGGGGGTAAGCCGGTCTATAACTTCAGATCGGAGGGCCGGGAGTTCACATCGAACCGTTGCCTCATCCTGGCCGACGGCTTCTACGAATTCACCAAGCCCGACGATCCCAAGCAGAAGCGCAAGACCAAGTGGCTCTTCACGATGCGGGATCATTCATGGTTCTGCATTGCCGGCATCTGGCGCGCCACGCCTGAGGGTGAAGCGTTCACAATGCTGACGATGGAGCCGGGGGACGACATTCGCCCCTATCATTCTCGCCAGATCATTCCGCTCACGCGCGATCAATGGTCTGATTGGCTGGATCCATCGGTCCCGGCCCACGAGGTGCTGCGCGTCTTGCCGAAAGGTAGCTTGCCGGTGGTTCAGGTATACCCTGAGGTGGCCGCGCGGTCACAGATGCTCTGACTGCAGAGCTGTGCGCCCGCGCAGCTGGTTGCGCTAGCTCTTCCCAATCTCACGCCAGCTCTTTTCCTTGATCTCGACGCCGTGTTTTCGCGCGGCCGTTTCGATCCGCTTCCACGCAGCATCTCGCTCGTCGTCGGACACGTCCTTGACCTGATTGAATCGAGCGACCGCATTTCGCACGTGGCTCGCATTTTCAAGCGGCTCCTTGCGCTGCTTGGGAAACGCGAAGGATCCTTTGTCCAGTTCATTCCGGTCTTCGGCACTAAGCTCGGTCATCATCCATCTCCTTTAGGTCGGTATGTCGTCGGCGAGCGGAAGGGCGGCAACGAGCCGATCGAGGAATGGCGCCTGGCTCGCAAGGATGTGTTCTCGGGCCGCTTCGAGCTTGAACCATTGTGCCCGGTCGACCTCCGGGATGGCCAACGTTCGGTCGGAACGCGGCGGCCAGTTAATCGCAATCATATTGCTGACCAGTGCCGCAGGGTCGAAATCTCGTTCGGCCGCGAAGGCGACCACCCTCTTGCCGCCAGCTTGGCGAACTTCGCCCAGAGCGATCAACGCGCCGTCGATCGGGCAGCCGAGCTCTTCGGCCACCTCGCGGCGAGGCGCGGTCTCTGCGTCTTCGTCTGGTTCGATCAGTCCCCTCGGAATCTGCCAGGCGCCGGCATCCTTGTCCTTCCAGAACGGACCACCCGGATGCACCAACAGCACCTCTGTGGACCCATCGATGCAGCGGTGTAGCAGGATGCCGGCGCTCCTCGGGGCCGTCATTTTCGCTTCCTCCGCGCCGGTTTTGCATCGGCAAGCTCGATCCATGTGGGTGCGTGGTCGCTGGTCTTTTCCCAGCCGCGCACCTGTCGGTCCACCTGCGCGTCGACCAGCCGATCAGCGAGAGAAGGACTGAGGAGGAGGTGATCTATGCGCAAGCCTGCGTTGCGGCCGTATGCGTTCCGGAAATAGTCCCAGAATGTATAGATCGTCTCGTCCGGATGCATGGTCCGCAAGGCGTCGGTCCAACCTTGCTCGAGGAGCCGAAAAAAAGCCGCGCGAATCTCAGGCGCGAACAACGCGTCGTCGAGCCACCGCTCCGGCTTATAGACGTCCCGCTCGGTCGGCATGACGTTGAAGTCACCAGCCAGCACGACCGGCGCGCCGCTCGCAAGAAGATCAGCGGCATGCTCGATGAGCCGCTCGAACCAGAGAAGCTTATAGTCGAACTTGGGCCCCGGGCGGGGATTGCCATTGGGCAGATAGAGGCCCGCGATCAGCAGGCCGTTCACCGCCGCTTCGATATAGCGGCTTTGTGCGGGATCGGGATCGCCCGGCAGGCTCCGCCGGGTTTCATGAATTTCGCCGACGCGGCTCAGCATCGCAACGCCGTTCCAGCTCTTCTGGCCGTGCCAGACGACATCGTAACCGAGGTCCCGGATCGCTTTTTCCGGGAATTTTTCCTGCGGGGCCTTCAGTTCCTGCAGTACCACGATGTCTGGCTGCTCTTCCTCCAGCCACCGCACCAGGACGGGTAGGCGGCCGTTCACACCGTTTACGTTGTAGGTGGCGATCTTCATCGAGGTCACAGGTCCGGCAGCGTCTGGTCAGCACGTCCCCAGCCGGCCAGCGCTTTTGAGCTCGCTCGCTTCACCAGCTCAGCCGCGTCTCCGATGTGGAAGTGATTGGGTGCATCGATCGTCTCCATCTCCTTCCAACTGATTGGGGCCGCGACGGGGGCCTCCGGCCGGGCGCGGACGGCATAGGGCATCACGGCAGTCGCCCCGCGCTGGTTGCGAAGGTAATCGACGAAGATACGGCCTTTGCGCTGCGCCTTGGGCAGCGCTGCGGTGAAATTGTCGGGATCGCTTTGCGCAACGGCCTGAGCCAAGCGGTGTGCGAAGTCCTTTACCTCAGGCCATTCGGCCCTTGGCACCAGCGGCGCGATCACGTGGACGCCTTTGCCTCCGGTCAGCATCGGAAATGTTTCCAGACCAATCGTCTTCAGGATGTCGCGGAAGTGGAAGGCAGCAGTGCGCACATTCTCGAAATCCAGTCCTTCGTCAGGATCGAGGTCGAAAACCAATCGATCAGCCTTTTCGACGTCCTCGATCCGAGCGCCCCAGCCATGAAACTCGATCGTGCCCATCTGAACGCAGGTCAGCAGACCGTCGGCCGTGTCGATGAAGAGGTAGGGCTCTTCATGTCCATCCTTCTCGAGGATGCCCACGTGTTTGACCGTATCGCCAAAGCTGCCGGCATCATGCTTCTGAAAGAAACACTTCTTCGCCCGGCCTTGCGGGCAGCGCACGAGGCTGATCGGTCGACTGCCGACCCAGGGCAGCATGATGGACGCGACCGCCGCATAATGGTCGGCGAGCTGGCCTTTCGTGATGTTCGATTCCGGGAAGATAACGCGGTCGCGGTTGCTGATTTTCACTCGTGACACGGCCGGCGGAGCGATCTCGGCGACGGGCTCTTCTTTCTCGAGCACGACCGCTTCGGGCTTCTTGTCGGCGCGCAGTCCCAAATAACTCGGGTGGCGCAGCGTTCCCTCGTTGGTCATCTCCGTATAGGCGATCTCGGCCACCAGTTTGGGCTTGAGCCAGTGGGCACCGCGGACTTCGCCGCGAGGCGCTTTGACGGTGGCCGTCTTTTGCTCGAGCGGATCCATCGTCTCCATCAAGCGGAGGATTTCGGCCATGCTGAATCCTGTGCCGACCTTCCCCGCGTACCGGAGCACTCCATCCTCGTGAACGCCGAGGATCAATGATCGAAAAGCGCGCGACTTGTCGGACGGCGTCCAGCCGACCACAACGAACTCCTGTCGTTTTATGCACTTTGTCTTGAGCCAGCCGCCCGAGCGCGAGCCGATGTACCGTCCATCGGCCTTCTTCGAGATGACGCCTTCCAGCCCAGCGTCACAGAAACTGTGCAGCAGTTTCTCGCCATTGCCCTCGATGTGGTCGGAGAAGCGGATGCGGTGTTTGCCTTCCGGCAGGATCGTCCGCAACTTCGCCTTGCGCTCTGTCAGAGGGAGACCGGTCAGATCCTCGCCATCCAGCTCCAGAAGATCGAAGGCGATGAAATCAATGCTGGCCGGGGCGCCCTTCAGCGCTCCCTGGAGGGCCTGGAAACTCGACCGGCCATTTTCATCCATCACGACGGCTTCGCCGTCGATGAGCGCGGAGCCAACCGGCAGCCTCGCTGCTTCATCGACAATGTCTCCAAACCTCTCAGACCAGTCGAGACCAGATCGGGTGTACGCCCGAGCGCTCCCGCCCCCGACGGACACCAGCAGCCGATAGCCGTCATATTTCATTTCATGGAGCCAGCGATCGCCGGTCGGCACCGTGTCGACCAACGTTGCCAGTTGGACAGGCTGGAACGGCGGCGGCTTTAGCGCTCGCGCGGAGGCTGTCTTACGCGCTCGGCCGGCTGCGCTCCGGCGCTCCGTGGTGACCTCCTTGACCATGACGATGATACTCATGCCCGCCGAACTCGTTCCACCGCCGATGAGACTCGCTCCATCGACAGCGTCAGAGTGCGTGAGCCGAACAGGAAACCCGCGCGTGACACCCGCGTTCCAGGCGAATGAGGCCAACAAAGCTCAAGGAGAAATGCCATGGCTGACGACAAGACCCTCCGTAGTCCCCAGGACAGCTCACGCGTCGCGCTCGGCGAGGATTACGAGGTCGCGTACTGGTCAAAGAAGTTTGGTGTGAGCCGCGACAAGCTTGCCGAGGCGGTCAAGGCGGTCGGCAACGGCGCTGACGCCGTTGAAGAATATTTGAAGCGGTGAAGGCGACCAATGCTGCTCCAACAGCCTTCGAGCATCGTGGCGTCGCACTGAGGTTTTGGCTAAGTTTGAGGAGTGAGCGACGACGACGAAGCACTGGCCTTTCAAATCGCGCGCGAGCTGATCACTCAGCACGGCGACGATGTGGCGACTGTTCTTCAACTGAAGATCGACGCATTGAGAGCGTCAGGTGATCTGGAACAGTTGTCCGCATGGTTTGTCATTCGCAATGCCGTGACGCTCACGCTCGAAGGTGACGGGACACTCCATTGAACGAGGGCGATCTAGGGTCCGACAGTCGGCCCGGCTCCGCCGGCGGCACCGCTATCGGAAGTCCCGAGGTTTAATCTTGATGCCTTCCGTCGGTTGCCCAGGAGTGATCCCGGAGCCAAGCCGTAGATCCGGTATGAAAATGTCGCGTGGCTGCCTCCCCAACGGCGAGTGGGCAGGATCGCGGGGGTCAGGGCCTACCGGACTTTTGACGATATCGGCTCGACTGGTGCGGTAAATATCGGCGACGTCTGTTCGATTGCCGACGGTAGCGAGCAAGGATGAAAGGTCATCCAGTCGCTGGGCGATCACATGGATCACACTGCCTTCGCGCTGCACCTGGCCGCGTACGCCCATCATCGAGGCGCCGAGCACGATGCGTCGATGTTTCTCGAAGACATTGGTCCACACGACCAGATTGGCGACGTTGGTTTCATCCTCCAGCGTGATGAACATGACCCCTTTCGCAGATCCTGGCTTCTGACGGACCAGCACGATCCCCGCCAGATTGATCCACCGACCGTCCTTCACGGTCTGTAATTCTTCGCAGGTGATCATCTTTCGGGCGCGCAGCTCGTCGCGGAGGAAGGCGAGGGGATGGGCGCGCAGCGACAGACCGGACGCCCGGTAATCTTCGACCACTTCCGCACCTTCGCCCATCGGCGCGAGAATGACGGTGGGCTCGATAGCTTCCCGCCTCAGCTTGCCGTCTCGTTCGTCAGCTGCGGCGAACAGCGGCAGCGCTGCGTTGCCCAGGCCCTTCACGCTCCACAGCCCCTCGCGCCTGTTGCTGCCTAGCGATCCGAAACCGTCGGCCTCACCAATCCGGTCGAGCGCGCCGCGGCCGACACCTGCGCGACGCTGTATCTCCTCGACACTCTCATAAGGCTTGTCCGCGCGCGCGGTGACGATCGACGCCGCGTCGGCGTTCGCCAGGTCGCGCACCATGCAAAGTCCCAGCCTGACAGCGAGATAGCGACCGCCCGCAGGTTCAAGCGTGCAGTCCCATCGACTGTGATTCACATCGATCGGACGTATCTCGACGCCGTGTTGGCGAGCGTCGCGTACAATCTGGGCTGGCGCGTAGAAGCCCATCGGCTGTGCGTTCAACAACGCTGCGCAAAAGACATCGGGATGGTGGCATTTCATCCAGCTGCTCGCATAGGCGATCAGCGCGAAGCTCGCGGCATGGCTTTCGGGGAAGCCGTAGGAGCCAAAGCCTTCGATCTGTTTGAACGTCCGCTCGGCAAATTCCTGATCATATCCCCGGCTCACCATCCCATCGATCAACTTGTCGCGAAAATGCGAAACGCCACCTGTGAGCTTAAAGGTCGCCATCGCCCGGCGGAGCAAATCGGCTTCGCTCGCCGTGAAGCCAGCGCACTCGATCGCCACGCGCATCGCCTGCTCCTGAAACAAGGGCACGCCCAAGGTCTTCTCGAGCACGCGTCGAAGCTCTTCGGTCGGGTAGGTGACCTCCTCCTCTCCGTTGCGCCGCCGTCGGTAGGGGTGGACCATATCTCCCTGAATCGGACCCGGTCGAACGATCGCCACCTGGATGACCAGATCGTAAAAGGTGCGCGGCGCCATCAGGGGGATCGAGGCCATCTGCGCGCGGCTTTCGATCTGAAACACGCCCAAGGTGTCGGCTTTCCGGATCATCGCGTAGGTCGCCGGATCCTCGGCCGGTATGGTGGCAAGATCGAGCTTCAGTCCCTTGTCGTTCTCCAGGAACTCAAACGCCCGCCGCATGCATGACAGCATGCCGAGAGCCAGGACGTCGACCTTCATAAACCCCAACAGGTCGATATCGTCCTTATCCCACTCGATCACCTGTCGGTCTTCCATGGCCGCCGGCTCGATCGGAACAAGCTCATCAAGCCGGTCGCGTGTCAGAACGAACCCACCGGGATGCTGCGACAGATGGCGGGGGGTGTTGATGAGCTGCCGCGCCAGTTCCAGCGTCAGCGCGAGCCGGCGATCGCTGAGATCCATATTGAGCTCCTCGGCGTGCTTCTCCTCGACGCCCTCACGGCTCCAGCTCCAGACCGCACTCGACAAGCCGGCCGTCATGTCCTCGCTCAGACCCAGCGCCTTGCCGACGTCGCGAACCGCTCCTCGGGCGCGATAGCGGGTGACGACAGCAGTCAGCGCGGACCGGGTCCGGCCATAGGTCTCGTAAATCCACTGGATCACTTCCTCGCGTCGTTCATGCTCGAAATCGACGTCGATATCGGGGGGCTCGCGCCGTTCGGCCGAGACGAAGCGCTCAAACAGAAGCTCAGACCGGACTGGATCGATCGATGTGATGCCGAGCACGTAGCACACAGCGCTGTTTGCCGCTGATCCTCGCCCTTGGCAGATGATCTCGCGGCGCCGCGCCTCGGCGACGATCGAATGGACCGTCAGGAAGTAAGGCGCATATTCAAGATCAGCGATCAGCTTCAGTTCGTGCTCGAGCTGGGTACGAACCTTCCCTTCGATCCCTTCGGGATAGCGCTCGGGCGCCTTCTCCCAGGTAAGCCGCTCCAATTCTTCCTGTGGCGTTCGGCCAGGAACGCTGATCTCGTCGGGATATTGGTAGCGCAACTCCTCCAGGCTGAACGTGCAGCGCTTCGCCACCTCCAGCGTGCGCGAGACCGGCGAGGTATCCTTGAGATACCGTCGGAACAGACGCTCCATTTCCTCGCCGGTCTTCAGGTAGCGGTCTGCAAATCGCTCGCGCCGATCGCCAAGTTCGTCGATCGTGCATCGCTCCCGGATGCAGGTCACGACATCCTGCAGCATTCGCCGATCAGGCGAATGGTAGAGCACGTCATTTGTGGCAACGGTCGGCACGCGGGCTGCTGCCGCCATGTTCGCGAGATCGCGCAGCCGAATCGCATCCCTCGGCCGGCGGCGAATGGAAAGCGCGAGATACAGGCAGTCCCGGAAGATCCTCTTTGCACGGGCGAGCGCCCCTTCCGCCACCGTGTCCGCGCGATCCGGAACGAGGATCGCAATGAGACCTTCATTCCATTGCTCGACGTCGGGCCAGTCGAGGTGGCAGGCGCCCTTTCCGGCGCGCTCCTTGCCGATGCTTAGCAAGCGACACATCCGACCATAAGCAGCGCGATCGGTCGGGTAGACGAGAAGGGCGGTGCCATCCACGAGATCGAGGCGGCAGCCGATGATCGATCGTACGCCTGTCGTCTTCTCAGCGTCCCAGGCCCGCACTATGCCTGCCACGGAGCTGCGATCGACGATACCGAGTGCGGGCAGTCCCAGCAGTGCCGCGGCGGCGAACAGCTCTTCGGGCGACGACGCGCCGCGCAGGAAGCTGAAATGCGTCGTAACTTGCAGTTCGGCATAGCGGGCATCGCTCGTCATGCGAAGGCACCGTGAATGAACCAGCGCATATTGCCGGTGGTATGGCTGGTCCCGTCGCCCAGGCGAAACAGCCAGTAGCGCCCACCCGTCTGGGTCTCGACCTGATAATAGTCGCGAACGGTGAGGGCCTTTTCGGCCTCGATTCCGTTCTCACGCCACCATTCGCCATGTAGGCGTTCCGGGCCGTCTCCTTGGGTCACACGGTACCGTTTGCGCCGCCAGATGAACATGCGCGGCGCATCGTCCGGGAGCAGCGCAATCACTTCGATCGGCTCGGGTCGATCCAGCATGCGGGCGGGGCGCGGTAAGTCGTCATCCCATCCCGCGTCGGTGATCTTGCCGAGCGCCGGTCGCATGGCCGTGGAGCGCTCGGGCATCGTGCTCGCCTGCGGACTGACCCGATGAAGGCTGCGTTGGCCGAACCGATTGGCGAGTGCATCGACCAGAGCGGCGAGGTCTGGCCCCCGACGTCCAAGGCTCTCAAGCCCTTCGCCCTGTGTTGAACCCAGAGCTTCGACGAGCGGGGTGACCAGCGTCATGGCTTCGATGCCTTCGCCTGGTTCGATCGTCTCGATTTTGGCGCAGAGCAGCTTGCCGAGATGGCGCGCATCGCGAGACGCGGCCGCTGTTCCGACCCGGATCGCCTGATTGTGCCCATCGACCCTATGGAAATAGCAGTCGAGCCGGCGTGCGCCTTTCCCGAGATGGCCGAGCTGGTCGACGACATCTGCCACCAGGTCGCCGATCACCAAACTGAAGGCTTCGGGCGTCGCGATAGGCTCCATAAAGCCCCGGCGCGCCTTGGGGACGTGTTCGGGGAAGATGGGATCGATCGGCTCAGGAAGCGTACCCAATGCCTGGTCGAGCCGGCGATGCAGCTCACGGCCAAATCGCTTGGCCAATGGCGGTCGCGGCGCGCCGATGAGCTGTTCGATGCGCTCGAACCCCAATTTCCGCAGGGCCTCGATATCGCTTCCCGGCAGACGGAGCGCGGCAATCGGCAGAATCGCGATCGCCTTGCGGTGATCACCCGGCTCGATTGTCACAGGGCGACCAGCAGGAACGTGCCGCGCAACGGCGTGGGCGCAGCCCGCCGTGTCGGCGACCGCGATCTGCACCGAAAGCCCGGACGCCGCGACACGACGATGGAGATCCTTGAGTAGGGCCTTCTCCGTCCCGAACAGCGACGCGCAACCGGTGATGTCGAGCCAGATTCCGTCTGGTGCGTCGGGTGACACGAACGGCGAGTATCGGCGGCCCGCCCATAGCGCGAGCCGGCGCAGGCCCTCGAGATCCGCGTCCGGCTCGGCATCGACCACCTGGAGTTCCGGCGCGAGTGCGCGCGCCTTCGTGACCGTCATTCCTGGCTTGATGCCGAGAGCGCGAGCACCGGCGTCGATCGCCGCGATGACGCGGCGACCGTGATCCGGGATGGCCGTTACCAGCGGTCCATCTTCTGTGATCAGATCGCGCCGCTCAGGCGACGAATTTGCGATCTTCCGCCGCAGCCGGTCGGTCGACCAGTGCGGCAGGAAGAGCGATACGACCCGTCGCATCGCACGCCTCCACTATCCAGGAGTGCGGATTACCGCCGCGCACGCGTTCCAGTTCGACGCGCCAACGCGAGCGGCCGAGACTTGGAATGCCGAGATCTTCGCTCGGCGCCGCAAATATCCGCCAGCGCGTCACAGCCGCTGTACCTTCAGCGATCTGGTCCACCTTTGAGGCCCGGCGGAACACGAAGGCTGCCACGCCCGAGCTCTCAGCGGCGAGCTGAAGCCGCTTTGACGCCGTCGTCGAGTATTTCGCGACTTCTCCGACGACCCCCGCAATGCCGGAATGCCGCAGGCATTCCTCCATAGCCAGTAGCACGTTGGCGTCACTTCCTGCCTCGACATGGATCACCCGGTCGGGGTGCAGACCGGCCAGGTGAAGGGCAGGGGCGAAAAGGTCGCGCCAGCGCAGGCACCAGAGAACCGGTCCATCAATCCGCGCGAGGATGCCGGCGAGAAACACGGTCGCGCAGGCATCATCCGCAAGATCGGGACTGCCGGCGATCTCGTGCAGAGCACCCGTGGCGATGCCTGCCCCGGGCAAACGCTGATCTAACTCATCGACGCCGAACGGGATTGCCGCATGTCGAACGCCCACGCCCTCGATTTGCGCGATGCGCGCTCGCAGATCTTCGAGGACATTGGATTGACGCATGGCATTCAAGAGACTCGGGGCACGTTGATTCGTTCCCTTTATGTTCTAGCTGCGATGCCTCCGAGTCAAGGCGCGTCTCCAATCCTCTGGGCGACGCGGCGCAGCAGCAAAAAGATGCTGCCTCATGCACGTACGGGATTCACATCCGCTGCGAGGCAGCGTAGATTCTCCCTATGTTCCACCAGGCCGACCTTTTTGAGCAAGCGGTAAGCCGCAAAAGCATGGACACACCGGCACTTTTGGCCGCTGTTGCAGGTGCATCGTCACGCCCGAAATTTGCCTTCATGCTTCTCCAGCTTCTCGCGGAGGTCGCAGACGAACAGGGTAGCGCGGGCCCCTACGTAATGACCGGTAACAGCGCCGTTCCTGTGCGGGACTGGCTCTGCGACGCGCTTGTTCCAATGGGACAGCGTGATGCGCGCAGGCGATTGACAGTCGAAGCGGTTCGAGCCGAACTTGAACAGGCAAAACAGCTGCCGGCCGATCGTGCCGAGGCTGAAGAGGTAATCGACAGCAAGGTCCGCGATCGTGTGCGCAGCTCTGGCCGCTGCAATGTTAGCCGGACGGTATCGGATCTCGTGCGCGGGGGGCTGCTTCGCCGCCACTACCAAGGCTATCGGGTTGATCACGAGAACCGCGGTGCCCAGCGCGAAGCGGTTTATACCATTGTGCCCGAAGCGCTCACCGTGCTGCGCCGGTGGGCTCAGCCGGGGCCGGGTTCCCGTTCCTCGTCAGCGAGGCGCTGAACCCGGTCGGGCATCTGCAGCAGCTTCTCGGCCGCAGCCAGGACCGCTTCGGCTTCACTCGGAAATGCCTCTGCCGAACTAATCGACACCCCACTCGAGAAGGTGATGGTTGCCTGAAACCCGTTGCCCTTGGGCGTTGCGGTCAACCGAATGTCCACGTCTGTCCTCCAAGGATCTCACGAGCGCCCTAAGGGTTGCGAATCCGACCGCAAAAGAGCACATACATTGCATGGCAACTGCAGCACCTTCGTCGACCAGCAAGAGCACCAGCACGGGCGCCAAGAAGGTCGGCCGTAGCGCGGTTACGGGTCAGTTCGTGCTCGCGCCGGCCACCAAGGGCGGCAAGATCACGATCGCCAAGGCCCGGTCGGCCGCGAATATCGTTCATAGCTCGAAGAAGTAGGTTTGCCACCGCCTCGGCTGTCAACGGACGATGTTTTCATAAACTGTCCCTTCGACCCAGACTACAGACCGATCTTCCAGGCGCTGGTGTTCACCGTATTCGCGTGCGGCTTCCGACCCCGGTCAGCGCGCGAGCTGGACGATGGCGGACAGACTCGCATCGACAAGCTCTACAATCTGATCGAAGAGTGCCGGTACGGCATACATGACATTTGCCGTACAGAGCTGGATGACGACAACGGCTTGCCGCGGTTCAATATGCCGCTCGAACTTGGATTGTTCCTCGGGGCCAAGCGATACGGCGATAAGGCCCAGCACGACAAGCGGCTGCTCGTTCTCGATATCGAGAAGTACCGCTATCAGAAGTTTATCTCAGACATCGCTGGGATCGACATCCACGCCCACGACGGCAAGGCGGTGGAGGCGGTGCGCGAAACCCGCGACTGGCTCGCGAACGTATCGCGACGGCAGATTTCCAGCGGCGACAAAGTCGTCAGGCTTTACGAGCAATTCGCCGGGGACCTGCCTGTGCTTGCCGCGACGCTGGAATTTGATCCCAAGAAAATCCCTTACGTCGATTTCGAGCGGATCGTCGTGGGCTGGCTGACGCGGGACCCGTAACGGCGCGCGCACAGCTAACCCATTGATATTATTTAACATAATCTATGTTATCAGTCTCGGAATTTGAGAACCGAGATGGCGCTTAGTGCCGGCCCGCCAACACTAAACGGTTGGCAAAATCCGGCGTGGAATGGCAACCTGTTATGCGTGATGAAAAGCGTAAGATCTCGAGTCTTAGCGCTGGCCGCCGCCTCGGCAGCGTTAGCGACCACAGGGGCCCTGTCGGCCCAGTCTAGCGTTACGCGCGAAGCGTGTGCGGCGAAACTTCGTGAGACTGGCGCGAGAATCGACCAAATATCTGCGCTGATGACAGCCGAAGCGGATTATGCCGATACGCATGGGGGTGAGTTTACGCCTGAGATGATGCAGGACTTCGTCTCCTGGTATGCAAGGGAACAAGGCCGATCCGGCAGTAATTTGCCTGCACTACATGAGACGAACGTTACCCCGACCCAACTGGCGAGCAGACACGCCGCAGTCGATCGTTTCGTCCGCCATCGCATGCAAACCCAACGAGCTACATTGTCTACGCTCGAGCGAGACGCCAAACAGTATTGCGCCGGGGTAAAAGATGCTCCGAAATAAGTTCGACCAGGTGAGGTCAGTACCAATCCAGCCATGGGCCGCACCGGGGTGGTTTCCAGACAGTTGGCTTTTCCGCAAATCGCCGGCAGCTCCGCGGTTCACGGGGTTGCCTTGATCGCCGTCCGCCAGCTTCGAGGCTCATGCCTCTGTGGCTTCGCTACGTACGAAGTAGCAGACGGGTTCGAATACTCGCTCGTTTGCCACTGCTCGCAATGCAGGCGAGCGACCGGAGCGGGATCGAAGCCGTTTGCAGGCGCGCCGGCAGGCATGCTGACCCTACATGAACCGGATAACGTTCTGCGGTATGGCGACGGCGTGTCGTTCGACGCGCACTGCTCGCGATGTGGGTCGCTTCTGTACTCGTTGGTGCGAGATCGCGCATATGTCCACGTGACCCTGGGGACGCTGATCGACGAACCCACAATCCGACCGAGCGCCCATATCTTTACCGCATCGAAGGCTGCTTGGGACACAATCTGCGACGGTTTGCCGCAGTTCGAGGCGCTTCCGCCCGACTAACGTGTCGTGCGCTGCGTGAGCTTGCCGCGGCCTGCTTCAATTGATGATTTCGCCCCGTTCGTCTGACAGCAGCGAGGTTAATCGTTCTCTCCACACCTGTAGTGCTTCAGGCGTCAACCTGGTCCAATCTGTGACTTCGCCAACGACCTTGAGCGGTGCGCTGCTGCGATACGACCGAGTGGGGTTGCCGGGAAATTTCTTGTCGGTCACGTTGGGGTCATTCTCGAATGGCCCGGTCGGCTCGACGATATAAACTCGGGGGATTGCGCCGTCTCCGGCGAGTTCAGCCGCGATCTCAGCGGCAAGCCCTGCCCCGTCGGCAATGGCAGTGAAGTAGATATGGTTCATCACCACCTCGGGGCGGTAGTTCGACCGGTAACCCGAGGTGAGAAAATCGCCAACACGCAAATCCGCAACTGTGCCGTGAAAGAATGGTCCTTCGGCCAGCACTTCGGCCATCGTCATCATCCCTATTTATGAGCGTGCTTTTTTAGGCGGTGAGTTAACCACTGCCAACGACCGCACTGGTGCGCAAGCCGACCATCCGCCCCGTTGTGAACGCCGCTTTGGGCACTGTGCCCCATAACGCGAGCAGTGCCTGTCTTGGCGGCGTGACCGGGCTGCTGACGGTCAGTGAGCTGGAGCAAATTGCCGCTCGAGAAGGTCCTGCGCTGCGCGCTCTTGGGCGCTCTGGGGAGTTAAGGCGGCGAGCACGGCAGAGGCGAACCAGAAGGCCACCAAGCCTAGGAAAACGCCTGTAGCGGTCTTGAGGATGTCTCTTAAATCGGTTCGCACGCCGTTCTCTCCTTTCGTCTACATCTTGCGAACAAATGCCGAACCTTTTATAGTGGCGACGCTCGGAGCTTGCGATAATGTATGACACGAGAACGTACATCGCCACGAAGGACCTGGCCGGCGGCCCGGTCTACATCGACGAGCGATTCACAATAGAATATCAAATGATGAATCCACCGCTCGAGGCGGATGCGCGGCCGCTCACGGCAGGACGGTTGATCGGCGGCATCATCTCGCTCGCCCTGCTCGGCGGGACGGGAATCTATTTTCTCCTCGTTCTCTGAGATCACCCTCACTTCCGTAGTTCCGGGTCGGTGAAAAAGCCTTTATTCTGATCGCGGCTTACTTCAGTCTGTAAGTCTACGGTTGCGCCAGCGCGATTCGTTCGGGCCGCTTCCGCCGCTGCTCTCTCGTCGCTCAGCCGCGCACTGCCCTCGCTGATGATTTTGGAAGCCGCGCTTGGATCGCCGCCAGGGCCGCGGCTGCCAATTTGGTCCACACCATGGGGATGATAAGACGTTCTGACGTCGTCAGCGTTGCCAACTTGGGTGCGCCTGACATCTACAAGATTCGGCTCCGAGATGCTGCCGCGGATCTCGTCCCACAGCGTCTCGCGCTTTTCCTCCGACCATTGCTGGATCATCTGGGATCGAACAGCCCTCTGCTGATCTGTCAGGCTGGTCGCCCATAGCTCCGGTGCATCGAGGTTGGGATGAAGCAGCTGTTGCTGGCGATACCACTGGGCCAAGTCTTGGCTCATATTTTCGCTGAGCTGCATGCCGTGTGTCTCCGCAAAGCTGGCATCTCGCGAGAGTGATGCAGAAAGCTCTTCCAGCTTCCGGGCGGCCTCCGTGTATGAACGGGCCTTGGCGAGCGCATCTTCTGTGCTTTGAGAGGATGACGATGTCGATGAGGTTCGACTGAACACCCCGGAGCGCTCGTATGTCCCGTCGGACGTCGATGCACCGGTGCCGTTAGAATGTTCGTCTCGCACCCCGCTCGTCGACGAACTGGAGCTATCGGTGCTCTTAGCGGTTTCCGTCCCGTGGCGAAGAGTGTCGTTTTGCGACCCGATCTTGGTAACGCTTAATCCGCCACTAATGCTCGGAAGCAAGCCGCCCGCGCGGCCCTTACCGCCGCCCGTTGTGCGATTTCCCCCACCGCCAAGCACACCGCCAAGCGTTCCAGCGATCTGATCGTTGATCCCCGCTTGTCGATCGTGACCCTCGATGATCCGCTGACTCTGGCCCGTTGACGATCGCTCTTCTAGTCCTTCAGCGCTCGATGCCGTCGCCCGGTCAAACTTCTCGACATTCGTGTTCGCCGAGCTGCCGGCACCGGACTCGAACCCAGACGAGCGTTCCGAAGAAGTGCCAAATGCGCTGCGATCGGTATGCGTGCTGGTCAGAATCTCTTGGGCAGCATTCTCAAATGACTGCGCCTGCCGGTGCGCCTCGCTGGCCATCTGCCGCCATTCCGCCACCGTCCCGGAGTTCATCGTCGGCGTAAAGCCGAGGCGAGAGATCGCGCCGCTCGTATCGAAGACCTCTTGGCCGTTCCCGAAGCCCGAGATGACGGCACCGTTGTCCTGTCGCCAGCCGACGCTCGTGGCACCGCTCATATAGCTTGGGGCCGTGCTCCATTGATCGCTTTGGCGCATGTTCGATGTGGCGTTTGCCCAGCTCACATTCCCGTAGGAGTAGTTGCCTGTGGTCTGCTCGAGGGCTGCTGCTTCGGCGGCGTTCTGCGCCGGCGCGAGCATGGATGTCGCCTGCCCGGCGATGGACATGGCACCACGCGCGAGGCCCGCGGCCAGGAACGGGATGCTCATCAGCATGAAGCCGGCGATCGTCGCCGTCTCACCGTTGACAGCACCGATGCCGGCGTAGGTGCCGAGAGAGACTCCGCCTCCCGCCACGCCCGACGCTGCCGCCTCAGCCCTCGTCATGCAAATCATGTGAAGGATGACATAGAGCGGGCCCCACGCGGCGAGGTAGAAGAACCCCATCGCGTAGCCTTTTAGCGAGGCTAGGCCCGTCTGGGGCATCAGGAATAGCGGGAAGATAACAGGGAACATCGCAAAGAAGACCACGGTCAAAACGATGTTGAGGATCGGCACCCAGGCCATCGCCTGCTGGGCGATTGAATTATAGGTATTGCGCGCCTGTATATCCGCGCGGGTCTGGGCGAATGTGTCGATCGTCGCTGCGCCTGATCCGCCCGCCATGCTGTTTCGAGCCTGCATGAAAGCGTTGATCGCCGTATTTTGACGCATCGAATCCGAATAGTTGCTCGCAGAGCCGGTGAAAGCTGCGTTCGCGATCGGCAGGTCATGCTTGAGCTTGTCCGCCGCGAGGGTGTTGCTCAGTTTGGGGTAGAGTTCCTTCCCCCAGAGCGGCGTATTCGCCTCTATCATCGGCCCCCATTGGGCGCTCAGCATGTCATAGGCTTGCCTGCAGGTCACGATAGCGCTCGAAACGGTGCCATCACCCTGCCGCTCCAGCCATTCCTGAGAGCGCGCTTCAGAACCAGGACCGATGTCCGACCACAGATCCTTCGATTGCGCGAGGATCGTCAGCGATTTCCGATAGAGCATCACGTCGCCGAACAGGCATTTCTTGAAATGCTCTTCCAGGTTCGTCGAAAACTCAGCGTCCCGGATGACGAAATTGCGGGTCGCGTCGTACAGCCGTGCGCCATAGACCATGCCGTTGCTGCTGTAGTTGAGCTCACCCGGCATGACGAAGACGGTCTCGGCCGTGCGAGTGAGCCAGTCGCCGACCTGAGTCGTGAAGCTCGCCAATATCCCGAGCCCGAGCGGCACGTTCGCGACAGTCGCCGGCGCCAGCGACGGATTGATCCGATCGGTCACCTTCACGTCGATCGTGGGGACCATCAGGCACAGATAGATCAGCGTCGATTGGAGGAACCAGTTCATCCACGCGCGGAAATTGAGCGTGAAAGCCACGACGAGCAGCGAGTAGATCAGGCCCATCACCATCACGACCCGCAGCAACGATCGATAGCCACCGCCCCCCGACCAGGCAGCGACGGCGTTGAAAGTATTGACGAGATACTCGCCGCCACCGACCGTGAAGACCTCCACCATCGCCCCGGCTCCCCTGCCCTACATCAGCCCTTGTGCATTCAGCCCGCGCGAGAAATTGAGCGCCGAGGACATTCCTGGCGTCATCGAATTTTGGAGGGTGGACTCGAGCATGATGCTGCGATCGATGATCTGCATGGTCACCTGCAGCTTGTTCGAGAGCTTCACATCGCGCTGCGCGAACTTCTGGCGGGTCGCCGCGATCTGCTGCTTCCACTGGTTCGCCGTCGCCTGGTCGAACGTCTGATAGTGCGTCTGGGCCTGCTCGACGCGGTCGAGCATATTGTCCAGCATAGCCGCGAGCAGGTCGACCGCTATGATTTCGGACAGGGTCTCGATCTCGCCATCGGTCAGCGCGTAGTGCGCATAGGCCTGAACCGCGAGGATCTTGTAGATCGGGACGGTTGCGATGTTGAGGAGCTGCTTCTCGGCAGCGTCGAGCGCGGTGTCCGTGCGGATCTTGCTGCTCATCGACTTGATCATGCCGGCGATCCGGGGACGAAGTGCCGACGAAGCAGGAACGGTGAGCGTCTGCTCGCCGACGTCATAGCAATCCGCGTCGTTGCACTTGAGCATCTTCACCGCCGGCGCATCGGCGGTGCCGTCGAGCAATGCGGTCACCACGGCTTCTTCCGCGGGGCCGAACATAACGACCTTGCCGCCCACCGAGGGATCCGTGGAGGGCTGTGTGACGACCGTCCCCACGAGCGTCATTATGTATTCGGAGAACGATTGGTCGAAGGCACCAAACTTAGCTGACTTCTTGAGCGCTTCCCACGTGTAGTTGTGCGGTTCGCCGACCAGCTGATCCTTCATATTGGCATCCGTATTGCCGGCGATCGTGGCGTCCCGCTTGTTGCCGTTGTTGCAGCCTTGCCGGGACGCTGCCCAATCGGAGAACACACCCTGGCTGTTGCCGACAGCCTCGCAGATCGTGGACCGCGTGGAGTCCATCTGCGGCCAGATCCCGCCGACAAGCGCCTGTGCGGTTTCACAGCTGGAGATATTCATCTGGTTGAGGAGCTGCGCCTTCTGGCTGAACTCATCCATCACCTTCCCGATCTCCGGTGACACGGAATCGATGGCAAGCTTGAAGGCGAAGCCGAGCGCATTGTTGGCGGTCGCCTTGAGCATCGCCACGATCTCGGAGGCGTTGATGAAGGAGAAGCTGCCGCTGAACAGATCGATGCCCCCGCACCCGGCGCGAGCGCTTGGTAACTGCAGATTGAATGGCGACACGCTTTTCTGCGGGAAGCGCGTCCAGACGTTGCCGAGCGAGTAATAGCCGGCAGACTGGCCCTGAAAGGCCGTCGGTCCAGTGACGTTGGCGGCGCCACCCGCATCGTTGAAGAAGCCGTTCATTTCCGAGGCGACGTCTGCGCGGGCAACCCCGATGAAGGCGAAATGTGACGCTGCGACCATGGCGAGGCACGCTGCAACCTTCGAGCGAAACGGGCGGCGGCGCGCCCGACCTGTTTCCTGCTCCATCAATAGTCGCTCCCCACCTTGGTGTTCGTCAGCATGAAGATGCGATCCATGATCTCGTCGGCGCTGAGCACGCCGTATCCGACCGGGATCGTCCGCTTTGTCTGGGTATCGAACAGCACCAGCGCCGGCGTTTCATTCCCAGGCACCCCCATGCGAGCGCGCTGGCCGGAATCGACCACGTAGTTGGGGAATTCCCTGTTGGGGCCGCCGTCCATCGAGACAGCCATCACGCTCATTCGGTGGCTGTCGGTGACCGAGCGCAGGATCGGCGCGAACACCTCACATGCGCCGCAGCTTTGCGCGTAGAAATAGAACAGACCGTAGCGCTGGCCGAGGTTCGTCAGCACCGCGTCCCGATCCGCCTTCCGATTGTCGAGCCAGAGCCGCTTGCCGACCGTCGAGACCGGCCTCTGTAGCGTGTAATCGAGATCGGGATTCTGCCAGAGCGCGCGCTGCCAGGTGTCCGAAAAGGTGGACGCACGATCGAGCTGTTCGCGCTGGAAGCGAACATAGGCGATGACATTCGCTTCGGTCGGATCAAGGATCGCGCGGGCCTTCAGCTCGTCGAGCTGCTTACTGATCGAAGCGATCCGGTCGGCCGCGCTTTGCTCCGGGGCGACACTGGGCGTTGCGTCTGATGCCTTCGGCTTTACGCAGTAGAACCACTGGCCGAGCTTGCGCTCGCCGCAATAGAAATCATCGGGCGCGTCCTTGTCGAAGGCATCGCGGCTGACTTCGGTTTCCTGAGCCCTTAACGGCACGGCCGCGCCGATCGAGGACACGACCGCCAGAAGCGCCGAAAGTTTAGCGAACGGGATCATCGCTGGACGCCCCTTCATCGAATGAGGGAGTTTGCGCGGAGGAGAAAAGGTGCTGGGGTTGCATTGCCTTGCCGACCGACGCGGCGAGATGGATGCAGCAGTCGAAGTCGCGGGGGGCGGCAGTTTGGCACCCATGCCGCACCGGTGCCGCCGGGGGTGAAGCGGCGAGCAATGCAAACAACGCCGGCAGTTCAATGATGGAGATCGCCACGTTCCAACTCCTCTCTGGTTAATCTGAGGACGGCCATCATCAGTGCCACGTCGATGAGGCGGGTTCCCTGATCCAGTAGGCGGACGATCCCGTTCACGTGAGGACAGGCCGCCCGTCGACCGGCTTCGGCCGGCATCAGCTTGTCTCCTTCAGCCACGAGCCAGCCTCTGGCGCCCATTTTCAAGACAGCCCGACTGAGATCCCTTCGTGGGATTGGACATTCGAACCACGTTGCGAGCGTCTCGCGAACGTCGTCGAAGCTTTGTGGCCGCCTGGCCCGATATGCCGCGAGGAACACCGCGAGCTCGAGCACCGTCATATCCCATTCAAGGGCGACGGAGGCCATCGGAGCGGGCGGATCATTTGCCGTGGAGATCATAATATGCCTGAATCTTGTCCTGGATGTCGGACATGGTTTGGACCTCATCAGGCAGCTTCGCGGCGTCCATGAAGTCCGAATAGACCTCAGTGAAATCCATGACCGACAGGTCGAGCCTGGCGAATTCATCGACCGTGAAACCCTGACATTGTTCTTTTTTCGCACTGCCCCAGGGTTTGCCGAGCTGGGGGCGCCCTTGCTCCTGCAGGATCCGCGATAGCTTGCTCTCAAAGCAGCAATAGGCGGTTCGCTTGGTCGAGCAGATCCCAAGGAAGCTGGAGGAGCAATAGGTCCCCAGATTGTGGCACAGGCCCATCCGATCCTTGATGTCGAGCTTCATCTCGTCCTGGCTGCAGGCGAAGAGGACAAGGAATGGCGTTGCGAATGCGGCGATCGCCGCCGGGCCACCGGCGAGGGCAGCAGCGCCCGCTGCGACCGGGACGGCACCCGAGACCTTACCAGCGCAACAGTTGACCAGACCGAATACCGGCTTGTGGCAGGTCTCGCGTGTCCCCGTAAAAACCTTGAAGTCGGTCTCGTTGAATTCCTTGCCGGCTTGATCGAGCGCGTGGAGTCCAACCAGCGCATCCCTGAACTCGGTCGAGGCCTCGCGAACGATCGGCTCGCAGTCACCGTTGATGCAGTAGACGTCGTTCCCGCAGATATACTGGGGCGTGTCCGGCGAGGTGCCGGATGGCGTGGGACACTTATAGACCTTCTGGCTCACCTTACAGGGACCATCTTGCGGGTCGTCGAGGCATTCGTCGCGAAGGAAGGTGCAGCTACGGTTGCCCTCAAGATCCCCGCAATCGTTGGCGTTGCTCAGGTGATGGCAGCTATATGTGCGTTCCCAGTTCCAGCAGGCGCGCGTCACGGCGACGCCGTTGACGATCCGGGTGGTCGGATCTGGATCGATGCATGTCTCCGTGGCGAGTTCGCAGGTCTGTCCAGCAGTCGCTGCGTTGCACGTCGTTTCGTCGCGATGCTCGTTGATCACCTGGCCGACATTCTCGACGGTGTAGGGCCGGCTCACCGCCGGACTGTCACACTCGTAGGTGATGACCTCGCCTTCCTCGACATCGGGCTCGGTACAGAAGCGCGGATTTCCCTGGCGGCAGATGTCGTATCGGACGGTCTCGCGGGACCGCTCGCGACACACCCCATTTGCGACGGGCGCGGTAAATGCTGGTGAGCAACGACGTGTTCGGTTGTCGCTGCCCTGCGCCGCAGAGGTAGACCAATTCTCGCACGTGTAGATGTACTTGTCGGTTCCCGGTGTTGCATCAACAACGAGCGGTGTCCGACAGACCGGGGCACTGGTATCCACCTTGGTGCCGAAATTGCAGGTGGCTTCGTAATAGCCGCTCGTCCCCGATCCCGGCGGGAGCGGCGTGCAACTTCCGCTGGTGCTTCCATATGCCTCACCGGCGAGATAGCTTGAGGGATCGGCTTCGACCGTCGTGCCTCGGTTCGTCGTCGCGAGTATCTCGGCATTGCTGAACGTCGGGCGCGCGTGCGTGGCATCCGTCGTGATCGTGTATTGCTCGTTGGTGCTCTTCAGCGCTTGCGCGTCGTTCACGAGCTTGTCCGGATCGTCATAATAGGTGGATTGAGGCTGGGTCGTTCCCGTGTAGCCCGGCACTGCCGCCGCCTGAGCATCGCTCGATGGCACAAGCGAGGAGTCGTTGCGCTTCTCCTGCGCCATCGCCTTGCCCTCTGCGCGAGCTTGGTCGATCGTCATCTCCTGCGCGGTGGCAGGCTGGATCGCCAGCAACAGGGCGCTCAGCCCGCCCACGAGGCGGCGGGCGATCATTGCCGGACGCGCTTCATATTGGAGAGAGCCACGGCCGCCACGCGCGCACCGGGGCCGTTACCATCAGCGAAGGTCGAGAGAGCATATTCGACTGTTACGTTGCCGATCATGCGATCATGGGGCGGCACCTTCGTCTGGCAGGAAAAGCCGGCGCAGAGATCGAAATCCGACGAAACCGTGATGTAGGTCGGCACGGCCTGGACATCGAATGCGCGGAAGAGCCGAGGATCGATGCCGATGCTAGCGAGCTGGCCTTTCTCCACGACCTTGCCGAGCCGCGCGACGAACTCCTTTGCGTTGTTGTTCGGAAAACCCCTGAACACGACCACGCCGCCCGCGTTCGAGGTGTCGCGGACGAGTTGCTTGAGCGTCGCATCCGGCATGGAGAGGCTGGCGAAGACGATAAACTGCGGTGCCTCCCCGCCTTTCGCACTGGCGTTCTGAGAGGCGCCTCTAACAATCTCGTCAAAATCTACCGGACCCGCCGGGCCCTTGGGTAGCTCGCTCGAGGAGACCCTGCGCATGTTTTCGGTTCCGCCGTCACGAACCTGCGCCGCCTCCTCCCGGAATTGCGTGCCCCTGTCCTTGACCTGGTCCACGAACGCCTGAGCTTCCGCGGCAAGGTCAGCGGAACGCTTTTTGACCGCCTGGACATCCACGCCGTCCACGGTCTGTGCAAGCAGCGCCGAGACGCTTGCGGTTCCAAGGACTGCGAGGATCCCGATGGTAAGATAGCGCATCGCTGGACCCTCTAGAGAACGCAGCAATTGCGTTTGCGCCAGACGAGGTAGCCCATGTCCTCGCCACCGGCGGGATAGGCGCGACCAGCGTCGGGCGGCATGGTGGAGGCCCCGATCGCGGAGCAGGCAAAGCGCCCGCTCACAGTCGGGATCGGATTGACCATCTGGAAGCGATATTGCTGCTTCCGCATGATCGGCATGAGGTATTTCTTGCAGAGGCCCGCCGAGCCCATCGTCCCCCAGGCCAGCGCTTCGCGATGCATCTTGAAGGCGAAGCGAGAGAGCGCGAGCCGGGACGACTGAACGTGGCCGATCGATGATGGGATGTTGCCGTTGAGGGGGTACATTGAGCCTTGGCAGCCGGCGCACCAGAACAAGGGGTCGAGCGGCAAGTGAACGGTTCCCGCTATGCAGTCGCCCGCGCAAGCCGCCTGCGCAATCGGATTAGCGAAGACGATCGCCTCTGGATTGATGAGCGCCGCGAGCGAGTCGTCCTGCCAGAGCGGATCGACCTCGGTCATGTAGGCGATGTCGAACGAAGCCTGCTCGAAACAGGCGAAGTCGGTCAAGATCTCCATCCAGTAGAGCAGCGGATAGACATACCAATGGACGTGCCATTTCGCCGTGCTTTGGGAGCGACCCCCGACCATCGACGGTCCAGTTAGATAGCCCTGACCGATGTCGAACCCCGGCGCGATCCGGATGCCACCGAGATTGGGAAAGCACCACGGCTTCATCGTCACATCGGCCAGGCGCGCCGGCTCCCAGAAGCCCACGGATATGCCAATGCGCGGGAGCGGATCGGAGCACGCGCAGATTGGCGAGGCTGGGTTGCTGGGGTCGGGTCGGGCGCTCGGCCAGATCTTCAGTCCGCCAACCGAAAGCGGGAAGAGGCATGACCAGCAAACATCGGTGATCGGATTTACGAACTTGCCGTTGCAGGTGGGTCCAGCCGCGGCCGCCGGCGGGGCGAGCGCGAGCATTGCGAGCAGGAACGCCGGCGCCGCAAGCGCCCGTCGCAGCAACCGGATCACTCCACCTCTCCCATCGTGTTGAGGAAAGCTCGATCCGCGCGCTGCTTTCGAACCAGGTATAGGCAGGTGTAAGCGGCGGTAGCGAGAAGCAGGACCGCCGCGCCGATTGGGGCCAGTCGGCCGACTGCATGACGCAACGGCGAAAAGAAGCCGACGACCAATGCGCAGGTGACGCACAGACCTTGCCAGATGAGCCGCATGCGCCGCAGTGCTTGGGTCTCTGGCGCCGCCATCGGCGTGCGCAGAAGATCGAACCAGAGCGGCATCAACCCGCCCTTCCCTTCTTCACCACCTGCTCGGAGACGCGCATCACGCGCCCAGTCTGCTGGACGACGGCAGGAGTATGCTCGATGCCGAAGCGCGAGGAGAGCTTGCCCTCCTGATCGAAATAGAAGCGACGCTTGCGGCTCGTCATCTCCTCGATCGGGGAGCCGCTTACGAAGATGATCTTTGCGTTGAGATCGGTGAATCTGGCGGTCGCCCAAGCGACCTGGCCGACGTCATCTCCGTCGACGAACACCAGCGCCTGCTTGATCGCGACGAAGTCGAGTGGATTAATCCGCTGTCCCGCGCGACCAATGAGGTTGCCCTTCTGGTCGCGAATATCGTGCTCGAGCTGGACAGTCGGATCATACGTCCATTCTCTCGGCTCGGTCGCCGGCGATATGCCCGCGACCGGGGTCGGCCGACGCACCTTTGCCTCCACGCGCTTGGCGAACATCTCGTTCGTGCGCGCAAGCTCACCGGTCGCTTCCGCACGCTTCAATCGTGCCTCGATCGTCGATAGGAGATCGGGTTCGATGACGGGAAACGCCTGGCCTGTCTGACCATAATCCCGCGCTTCGATGCGCGCTGGCGTCGCCATGAAGATGGCGAGCCCCAGGAGTCCTGCGCTTCCGCCCGCCAGGAGCAACCGCTTCACAGCACCGGCTCCCCGACGCCGATGATCTGTCGGCTGCAGACGAAGCCGATCTCGGCATAGCGACTGTCGAAGCCGTCACGATGTGGGGATCCCGCATAATAACAGCCCGGTGGAATCACGCCTTCAGCCCCGGGCGTGAGTGGTTCGCCGAACCGCGTAACCGGCTTCATCTGCCCGACGATCGTGCCATTGATCGTCACAGCCCGCGCTCGGTGCGCGACGATGTCACCCGGCATGCCATAGACGATCTTGCCGAACATCTGCGGCTTCGCCCCGAAATGGCGACGCAGCAAAGCGCTTTGGGGCGGGTCGAAAAACACGTAATCGCCGCGCCGCGGCACCTGGTGTCGTCGGATCAGAAAAGCCCAATTCGGAAGGGACTGGCTCACGTTGATGAGGAACAGGTGGCTATCGCGCCATGCACTGATTGCGCTCACCCCTACGGTTCCGAGGACCGCTAGGCCAAGCATAGCCCACAGCCGCTTGCGTGGCCGCCAGCGCTCTACGGCTCGATCACTGGCCACCGTTGCCATCGGGGCCTCCGAACGTTGAAACCGCTGGTCCCGGAATCTGCTCGGGCCCGTTTTGCGGCGTCGGTTGTGGAAGCGGGCCAGCCGACGGCGGATCCTGAGGCGAAAACGTCTGCGCGCCGGTTATTGGGTCAATCTGACCTGGCGCTGCCAGCGGCGCCTGACGCGACGCAGCCAACGCGGATTGAGCCGCTGAGAGCTCCTGCATGCGCTGAAGCTGTTCGGCCGAGGCGCGCTTGGGTTCTGGCACGCCGGAGGCAAAAACCGCCTTCTTGAGGCTCTCGGTGATGTCGGGGACGTTCTTGGTGAGGACCGCCTCGCCGACGAGCACGACCTGCCCCTCGGCGCTCCGGCGTTGTAACTCTTTGTCGAGCGAAGCCATGAACGCGCGCATTTCGGCCTGAACCCGGTCGGGCGGCGACCCGGAGTAACGCTGGGCTTCGACATAGTCGCCTACGAGCGCCGATAGCCGGGCCGAGACGATGTGGTCCTGCTTCGGCGCAGTGAGCGCGCGCGTGACCCACATGCCCCAGATTGCGAGCGCAAGCGCGATCAATCCGAGCACCATCTGTTGGCGGGTAAATCCCCCAAAACCAATCCTACGCGCTGCGCGCGCCGGATGTGACGCGGGAGGGGGAGCGGTAGGCAGGTCGAGTTCGGGTTGCTCAGCCATGATCGCGAGCCCTTTCCTGCAGGCGGTCAGGCAGGATTCGATCCCGGCGCAAGGTGATGACTGCCGCCGAGAGGATCATGTGCGCGATCGCAAGAATGTTGAGGAAGGCGCCAGTGCGGGCCGGGTCGGCCGTGACATAGCGCGCAGTGAAATTGTTGAGCTGGTGGATGAAGCCGTCGAACGAGAAACCGCCGATGGCGAGGAAGAAGAGGAAGAACAGACCCCAGGTCATCAACAAGGTGCTGCCAAGAAAACCGAGCCCATGCAGCGTGAAGTAGAGGACTGATCGCCACTCGGGCGCGGTCAACCAGCCTCTGCGCGCATTGGTAATCGTGGCATCGTCTGCGTTCGTCGCCATGACGCTACTCCGCGGCTATTGCGATCTCGTCCGGTTCGACGAGATTGCTCACCCATTTTTCGGGGTTTTCGGGAAAGGCGATCCGCTCGATCGCCTCGTCCATGCTCATGCCTTCGGCAATGAGGGCGTCGATCGCCGCAAACGTCTTCGGACTCGAGGAGAAGAGCGTGGCCGAATAGGGATCAAGCACAAGGCGGCCGACCGCGAGCGTGTCGGGTCCCTTGATCATGATGTCGGAATATTCGAAGCCGTTGCGCTTCAGCGATCGGAGGAGGGCGTCGGTGTAATCGTCCATCTCGAAGCGATCGTGCTTCTTGAAGTCCGCGATCGTCTCCGGCTTTTGCTGCAGAATGACGAACCAGTCGGAATTTTCGAGCGCCGCGATCGAGCCGGCCGACTTATAATAGTCGTTGAGCGATTGGGTCGCGGTGACCAGTGACGCCCCATATTTGCGGCAGGTGCGAGCATAAGTTTCGATGAAGTCGGCCATCGCGCCGCCCCGGAGCATCTGCCAAGCCTCGTCGAGGAGCAGCGCTTTCGGGATCGAACGATCGAGTTTTCGCATCATCTGTTGCGACATGAACATGATGGCGGTGAGCACGACGCTGCGCAGCTCCTCGCGCGCAGACAGGTCGGACAGCTCGAAAACGGTAAGCTGCGCCTGGAGCTCGAACGATACCTCGCCCTGAAAGAACCGCCCGTACGTTCCGCCCGACGAGAAGGGCCGCATGGCGATGCCGAGATTGGACGCAAGCGGATTGCCGGTGCCTTCCAGCGCCTCGATCACAAGGTCGATCGACCCCTTGCTCCCATGCGTTTCCCAGACTTGGTTGACCGCTCCGTCGATCAGGCCCCGCTCAGTGTCGTCGAGCACGTTGATGTGCCGCGACATCTGATTGATGATCGCCTTGAGCATTGCCATGCAGTCGAGGAGGTAATCCTCATCCTCGGCTGCCTGAGCCTGGTCGATCATCGAAAAGGGGTTGAGGCAGAAGCCCGAGCTCATCGTAAACTCGACAAAGGCGCCACCTTGCAGCTTCGCCGAGTGCTCGAACGAACGCCCGTCGTCGATCACAACCACCTTTGCGCCAGCGCCGCAAAGCGAGCCGCACAGCTCCTGGAGGGCAACCGATTTGCCCGACCCTGACTTGCCGAAAACAGCGACGTTGTGATTGCCGGCGGTGTTCTCGAAGGGACTCCAGAAGAAGGGCTGTCCCCGCCTGCCAATGAGCAAGAGGTGCGGCACCTGGCCCCCGAGATACTCGCCCTGGATCGGGGCGAGGTTGGCGGCCGTCGTGGTGAGCAGTGTCCGCATTCGCTTCATGCGTTCGAGATCTTTGGAGAGCCCGTTCGCCATCGTCATTGGCATGGCGCACAGGAGCCCCATCACCTGAAGGTAGCGATCGTCGAGAAGATCCCAGCCTGCGGCCCGGTAGACCGACTTCAGCACACGCTCGTTACTGTCGCCCTTTCCTTTGGGCGAGAAGGACGTGACGCTGTAGAAGACGCGGACCAGCTTGCGTCCCTGGCGGATCTCGTCGTTGACGTAACGCCACTCCTGCGACTGATCGCGCAGCTGCGGGAGGAACTTGGACGATTTGGAATCGGCAAGGCTCGTGGTCCGCATGAACTTGAAGCTGGCCTTGTTCGTCGAGGCCTGGGCATCGGGGAAATCGATGCAGAGGTTCGTTGCGACCGGACACGGCATCCGCAGCTTGTCGGTGAACATGTCGCCAATCAGACGAGCGACGTCCCAAGGCGCCCACCGGTTTGGCAGATTGCGCACGGAGAACGAGCGTACGTCGAACACGTCGGGATAGATTTCGCCGATCTCCGGGGCGCCCTTCAGCGTCTTGCCGGTCGGTCTGAAGCGTTCGGTCCGCAGCAACATGCGGTCCGGCTCGACCTGCAGCTCGATGTCACGGCGGATCGCCTGGTCGGCGATCGGGTCGAGAGGATTGTAGCTGACCGCATCCTCACCTGCCGCAGTGGTCGGCGATGTGATGTCGTCTATCCAGCCGATGAGGGCCACCGGATCCATCTTGCGCGCAGCGACGTTCACCGACTGCAGCGAGGAGATCAGCCCCTCCATCACCGAGACGATCTCCTCGAGCGAAACGCTCGACGATTCAGGCGTCGAATAGGAGATCGCGACGCGGTGATTGCGGAGGCAAAAGGGCGCGTCCGCAGAGAGCGAGTCCCAAACACCATCGGTCAGGAAGTCGACGCGGTGTTTGGCCATTCTTTCGTAGACGCCGCGCGCGGAGTAGCGCGGAAGATACCATTTCGAGAGCCGCTCACCGATGCGGGGCGACATCCACTGGTGGAACTGAAGGCAGCCTGGGGTCGCAATGCCCTCCGACAGGAATTGCGCCAGAATCTCGCCGGTGCGCTCATCGGCGCCGACTAAGGGCGCAGCCTCGATCACGAACCCGCGCGACGCGCTGTTGTAGAAGATGCCGGTCTTTGGATCATAGCTTCGATAGGGCAGCCAGTGCGCCAGCATCGGGACGGCAAGATTGGGTTGCTGGGCGTCGGGCCGCTTGCTGTCACCGAACACGCCGGAGAGGAGATCGTCGAAGAAGCGCCTCGCCATCTCAGTTCTCCTGCGGCACGGTCGCCGGGAAGCCAGCGGCACGAACAACTGGCTTGGAATCCGGCTTTGGCGCCGGCAGCACACCGGCACCGGCACCGGCACCTGCGGCCGTGCGCGCCGTGTCCTCCGCCTCGGCCGCGGCTGCTTGATATTGCGGACTGGCTTTGACGCGCGCCGTCGCTTCGGCCCCGACGGACGTCTTCGGCAAAGCCGTGACGCCGGCGGCGCCGACTGTCTTAGGGCTCATAGCCGGGGCTGCGGTACTGGGACTTGCTGGCGTCACGACTCTCGGCGATGCCGACAGAGGCGTGCTCGGCGCGGTCGAGGATATCGGTGTCGAGGACACGATGGTTCGGGCGCTGCGGCCCGCCTTGGGGGCTAGGCGAGCCGCAACATCGGTCTTGATCGCCGCGACAGGATCAGCGCCGCGCGCCCGCGCAGCGGCGACCACCGCAGGATCAGGAAGATTGGGGTCGATTGCCGAGACATTGGCCGTTCCTGGATCGGCACGCTCGACCGCTTCAGCCAGCGATCCCGGCACTTCCGCTAGAAGCGCTGAATTGCGATCGGGGATCGCCGTAGCGGAGACGATCGTCTGTTGCTGCCATTCTCCGCTCTGGACCACGGCGTGAACCGCGCTCATCTCGTGCAAACGACCGCGCTCGTCGATGTAGGGCTGGAAGACGATGCGCAGGACGCGCTCTTGGGTTCGCCTCGCATCGCCAGGCTGGACGGGCAGGACTTGCCGCATTGCCGCCCTCGTTACCCTTGGTGACTTCGAGCGCGTGTCCGGAACGGGACCGGCCGGTGTCACATCCGCGCCGCTGCCCTCCCCCGCAATCATCGCCAAAGCGCGATCATCGATCGAGGACGATGGTGCGCAAATGCCGTCCGGCGCAGCGCAGGAGAAGCTGCCGCGCACGTTGCTGCCGAAGGTCGCGCAGCCTGTGAGCAGGGTCAGCGAGGCAAGTGCCACCCCCGCCAGTGGGAGCCGTAGAAAGCCACTCACGACTTAGCGCCCCGGAGCCAGGCCTCGAGGAATTCCTTCGGCCGGTAGCCTTCGAGGATCGCGCCGTCGCTACGGACGATGACAGGCGTCGCGTTCAGCCCGTGCTTTTGAGCGAATTTCTCATTGGCATCGAGACCCTTGGTGTCGCAGGCCGCCGGCGCCTTGAATGGTTCGCCGGCATAGGCGGCGTGGAGCGCTTGTTCCTGGTTCTTGGAACAATAGACGCGGTCCGCGATGTCACGGCTGCCGAGAACCGAGATCGGTCGCTCGACCACCTTCACATCCATTCCGCGAAGGACATTCGTCAGCGCGCGACAATAACTGCAGCGGAAGTCCGTGAAGATCGTGACGCTCTGTTTCGCTGCTTTGTTGCCCCAAACAATCGCGCCGTCGTTTGGCAAGCCGGTCAGGCTAAGCATGGCCGGCCGGGCCGCAACGGTCGCACGTCGGCCGCCAGCGGGCGCGGTCGCGACTTCCGACGTACCCTCTTCACCGCCATCAGCCGCCGCCGCATTCGCCTTGGCGGCGCCGCCGACGAGCATATCGGGATTGATCTCGAGGAGGCGGGCTGCCGTCAGATCCTGCCGGGTCTCCATGTCGTAGACACGCCCGATGATAAGATAACGGGCGCCATGATTGACGTAGAAGAGGTTTGCGCCGGCGGTTACCTCGCAGAGCCCGTCTATCTTCTCGCAATTGATCTTGGAGACCTCCGTCTTAGGGAGGCGCGCCTTGAGGAGCCCAGTGACCTTGGCTTCATCGGGACCAGCGACGTCGGCCGCCAGAGCGATGCCCGCCACACCAATCGCGCCGATCGCCGCCAGGATCGTTGCACGCCGCGTCAACGGGCGCAGTTTACGCAGTCGATTAATTGCGGACATACACACCCTCCAGGAAGACAATTTCGACATCGATGCCGGTCGGCATCTCGATCACGGGCTGATATTGTTCGGCGCGCTCGATCAGATATTTCGAGACGTCCTTTCCGGACTCAGCGGCACCGCCACCGAGCGCACGAAGGCCAACGCTGCCGAAATTGGGTGTGCGGTTGATGCCGCCTTCGCCATCGTTCGCGATAGTCGCGAGCGGCTGATTGAAAGCCGTGTTCAGAGCGTTACCGCCACCACTGACGAGGCCAGCCAGGAACGCTTGCATCGCGAGCGAGCCCTCACGGCTGACGACACGACCGCGCACGCCAGTTTTGCCGCCGAAGGCGATGAAACCCTTCACCTCGGAGACGGCGTAGCGACCGCCGGGCTGGGGGCAGGTCATCTTCTGGAGTTTGACGTAGACCTTCTCGCTGGAGAGATCGCCGCGCGCAGCTCCGTTGATCAGGCAACCTTCGATCTTCGTCGTGAGGAGCTTGCCGTTCTGGTAGACCGACCGCGCCGGTCCAGTGACGCGCAACACGACGGGAAGCGGGTCGGTCTGACTGTTGACGCCGGCACTCGCATCCACGCCCACGATCACCTTGGCGCTCGCGAAGCTGTTCGGTGGCAGATAATTGATGCTGTCGCTGAAGGTCGTCGTGCCCTTCGCGACGCGGGTGGCCGTCCCGGCATCCGATGTCTGGAAGCTCACCATCTTCACTTCCGCGCCGCTGCTCGCCGCCATCGGGCGCCCGGCAGGCCCGGAATCGGGACGCTGGTAGTTCTGAACCCCATTCGGTCCATACATCGCGGTCGGACCAGGCGCGGGCGGCGGTGTCGTTGACTTTGCCGCGATCTGGCGCCTGAGCTGGTCGTTCTCAGCTTGGTAGGCCGAAAGGACGCGCTGGCCATCCGCGCGCATGGCCTGGTTTTGCCCCTTGAGCAGTTCCAGTTGCTGGGCGAGTTGATCGACCCTCTGCTGTTGCCCGTTCACCGATTTGAGCTGGTTCTCGACCGACTGCATCTGGTTTTCGGAGAGCGCCATCCACTCCTGTTGGTTGAGGTTCTTGTTGACCATGTCCTTGGTCGAGACTTCGACCTTGGCGGCGTCATTGTCGGAGGACGCGGCCTTGCGGCCATCGTCCCCGAAGATCCAAAACGAGGAGGCGATAAGCCCCGCGCCCGCCACACTCGCGAGTAGAAGCCGCTGTTTCTTGCGTACGCTTTCATTGGCTGTGAGGTCGTTTGCGAGCGGCGAGACTCCTTCCTCTTCAGGTGCACCATCGAGAGGAGCGCGCTTGCGCCGGAAGATGTCGGCAAGAGCCATGTCACTGCCTCCCGTTTTGCGAGACGAGGTAGGCCGTCGTAACCTTACCCGGATCGAGCTTCGGCTCCGCGATCGACACTGCGAGCGCGCTCGTAGGGGCGACCGTCGCTTCGGTGAGCGTCACCGATGCCGGCCCCTTGTTTTCGATCCGAAGGACGCGACCGGTCAGGTCGGCGCCGCGATACTCCGCGATCATCTGGACCTTGAGCGTGCCGACATAGACCGGCCGGAGCGCGCGTTGGCGCATCTCATAGCCATCGACGACGCTGTTCGAATACATCGCCTGGACCAGCTCGACGGCTGACTCCTGCGGATCGGCCGCTGCCGCCTGCGGCGCCGGGTCGCCCGCTTTCTCCTTGGCGATCGCGGGGTTCGAGATGAACACCTGGACCGCCTGTTCACCCGCGACCCGACACACGAATTTGTAGACATAGCCTCGCTTGCTCGTCGCGAAAAACGAGAGCGCCTGGCGACCGAACCCTTCCGGCACGGAAAGGTAGATATCCCCCCGAACCGGCTCGTTCACGACGGAAAAATCGTCGGACGGGTTGCCTGTCGAGATCTTCGAGACCGACGCGAATTCGTCCTCGACGAGGCTGATCCTCGTGAGATCCTTCGCGGAGGCGGCGCAATCAACCTGGCTTCCATCGGACGCCATCACCGTCTGGTCGGCCCAGGCAGGCCCCGCGATAAGAAAGAAGCTCACGGCCACCAGCGCAGCGCCGATGAATCTGCTGAACGAGCAATAATAGCGGGAGAGAAAGACCGCGCCGGTCGCGGCGCTGCCGATGGCATAGACCGACATCACTGATCCTTTTCCTTGCCGGTCGTCACCATTCCAAAGCCGATCAGCTTCAGAGAGAGCCCGGAATATTGCCAATCGAAGCGGAAGGTCCGTCTTTCATTCGACACGACCTTGTTCCCGACGATCGTGTGCAGATCGCCAGTGACGGTGGACCAGAGGTTCTTCGGGTCGATTTCCATCGTCTGGATCGTGAAGAACTGGGCGATCGATGAGCCCCGCTGCTCATTCACGATCTTCATGAGGTCGCCGCGGATCTTGCCCTGCGCGCTCGGCGCGGTGATCTCGAGGACTGACTTCATCCAATATTCAAGGTTGGAAGGGCTGCGATCGAGCGTCAGCACTGCCGTGTCGCGGGTGACGAGCTCGAGATATTCGCGCGAAACGCCCGAACTGCTGATCGCCAATGGGCGTGCGAGGACGGGTTGCAGGACAATCTCGCGGTCGCGGGTCGCAGTGACCGACAGCAAGATGACGGAGAGGCCACCCAGGACCGCCGACAGGATCACGAGAAGATTGCGCTGCCTCAGGACCCGTTGGCTTTGCGCGTGGGTGTATGCGATCTCCATCTTAACCGGCCATCAGGCGGAGATAGGAGGGTGGTGTGGCCTTCATGCCGGTGAAACCGGCCGGAAGATGCCAGTAGGCCAAATGGAGGAGCCAAGACGCCGCGCGCCCTGCCTTAGCCTTCTTCAGTCCCCACCAGCCCGCACCCGAAAGCACGACGCCAATGAGAATATGCTGAGACAGGATTCCCCAGACGAACGGGATAACCATCGCCAGGAACTCATCCAGCGTCCACAGCCCGATTAGCTCGGGATCGTCCAGATGAGACGGTATGACGTACTTGTCCGCGGCCATTGCACCACCCTCCCCAAGAGCCGGTCGGATCTGCTATTCCGACCGACTGTCGGCCGTTTCAGATCGTCGCCGTGACGGTGGAGGTGACGATCGGGATGCCGGTGCCCGCGCCGACGCCGACGCCGACGGGGATCGCGATCTGGCCCATCGAGAAGCGGCCCGAGGCGAGCGCGACGATGCCGCCGGCCAGAGAGAGGACGGTGATGATCTTGCCGCCCGAGCCTTCGAGGAAGTCGGTGAACTTCGTCAGGGCGGTGTCGAACGTTGTGTCGGCGCCGGCTAAGGCCGGACCCGCAAACAGAAGGAGAGCGAGCGCCAGCGCGAGGAAAGCGAAGACGGCCAGCTCCGCACGACTGCTGTACTTGAGGACAGACTGCATGAGAGTTTCCCTTCAATCGGAACGCGACTGATCCGCGCCCAAGTGAAAGGTGTCTGCCGCCAGCGAGCGTCGGCAACGATCTTCCAGAGTGATCGGCGCACCGGGGAGAATTTCTTAACGGCGATGACGACTCGCCCCGGACCGCCGGGCGGTCCTCCCCTTCTGTCGGGGCATCCCGCCCCAGATCGCGGGGCAAGCTGCCCATTAATCAGGGGCAATGCGCTTTCCGATTCGAATGCGCTACCGTAGAGTTACGAATCAGGAGTTAGAGTCAGAACTGCCTGCTGGAGTCGCCGGAATCTGTCGGACCCTCATGCAGAGCTTGCGATCCTGACTGAGGTCGGAGGTTGGAAAGGATCAGGGTGGAGATGGGATGACAGGGGACCGGCTCAGCCTCTCGCTCGACATCTCCGAGCATCTTTTCAAATTGACGACTGAGGGCGTGCGCCTCCGCTCAAACGAAACGCAGCGCTACCAGACCCTCGAGAGCCTCATCGCCGATCGGATGGGCCTGCCCTGCATATTGACCGACCATCCGCCCGAACGGGCGCGCGAGCATTTATCGGCGGTGCCAACCAAGGGCGACATTCGAATCGACCTGAAAATCACCAAATCGAGTGCGGACGGTCTTCAAAGTGTGAAGAAAATCATTTCCGAAGGTCTCGGATCTGAAATTTCGCTCGGCGACACCATCTCTTTAGTGCTGTTCCACTACATAATCGGGCAAAAGTCCTTGGATGTTCTTCGCCGAGTAGGGCTTGAAGACTCCCGTGCATGTGAGACAGGGGCCGCCACTGCCGACGTTTCCGCCAAGGAAAACGTAGTCCCCATCAGATAGTTAATCCCCACTTTGCTCAAACCGCCGAAAAAAGCTGAGGCTTGATAAGTCCCTGCCTCTGTGTTTCGTTCCGAGTCGGGCAAGATGAAGGGGAGAATGACTTGTCATCCCTTGCCAGGATCGAGGCATCTGATGACGGCTGTAACCCGGCCGGCGTTCAGCAGCGGGACTTCATCCCGCTGATCCTCGAGGCCATGCACGACAAGGGCGTGGGGCAACGCAAGCTCGCCCTCATGACAGGCATAAGCAAAACGCGCCTCGGACTGCTCCTCCACAGCGATCCAGCCAAGCGCACCGCCATGTATCTGTGCGAGTTCCAACAGATCCTCGATGCGCTCGGAATCAATATCGTCCAGGCCATGATCGCTGTCGAAACCTACCGTGATCCCAAGCTATTCCACGACGAGCGCTTCCAGACGTCGATCGCGATGCTGACCGAGCTATTCAAGGGTCTTCCCTCGATGCTCGTCGCCGCGCTCGACGAGATCGAAGGCATGGACGGGACCGAGGTCCGCAAGGAATGGGCAGGACCGCTACGCCAGGCTGTTATCGAGAAGCTGGTGAAGGAAGTGAGCGCCGTCATGGCAAGGCGTGCCCATCTTTCCCAGGTTTCCAGTCTCGGGCTCTGACGAGACACCGCGCTCGGCAGCAAAACCTAGTATGAAGAAATGGTCGCAATGCGCCCGAGCGTCGCTTGCCGGACCGGGGTTCCCGGCCCGGTCTGGACCGTGATCCCGGGCGTAAAGCCGGCCAATCGGCGCCAGTTGAGCAGCACGTTATCGACATAGGCCTGCGTCTCGGCGATCCGTGGAATGAAGCCGTTCTTCACGCGGCCGGGGCCGGCGTTATACGCCGCGAGGGCGAGATGGACCTGGCCAAAGCGATCGAGCTGCTGACGCAGATAGCGCGCGCCGCCCCGCAGATTCTGCTCCACGTCATAGCGATCGACACCAAGCCCAGCGGCGGTGTCCGGCATCAACTGAGTGAGGCCGAAAGCACTCTTCGACGAAAAAATTCCCGCCTTGTAGCGGCTCTCGCGGATGATCATCGCGTCGAACAGACCGACGGGAATTCCATATTCGCAGGCGATGCTGCTCATCATGCCATAGTAGCCTGAGCGACGATATTCCGCGCGAGCATCGAGGAAGCCTGACGGCTGATAGATGCTCGGTGCGCATGCAGGCGCGAAGCTTGTGGGGGCGGCCGAAAAGGCCAAGCCCGACTGCATCCACGCCGGGACGGCAATCGGTGGTGGCAGCGGTGCGGCGGCAAGGTTGGCGACACCGACACTGGCGAAAGGATCGGCATCATTCGCTACGTTTTCGACGGCCTCGGTGGACGCCGAGGCGAAGCTGTTTGCCATCTCGAACTGAACCCATCGCCGGCTGAGATCATGCGTCCGGAACGATGGCGGCAGCGGATTGGGCATGGCGGCCTTGGCGCCCGGTTGTGTTGCATCTGGAACCGCTGGACCAGACACCGCGGCCGTGGGCGAAGGCGCTGGCTGCATCACTATCAGCTCGACTTTCCTCACCGCTTTGCCGACCGGGCCCGCGACTGCTTCGGACGCTTGCAGCGCGACGGACAGTGCGAAGCAGCCCAACATAAAACTCCGCATTGGAACCCTCCCTATCGGATATTTCGAAAGTGGAGGTCAGCGCGATAAGTGTTGTCAATCTTCAGGCCGCGCGGAAGCATCGACCAAAATCACTCTGCGGCAGGTTCGTCATGTGGTTGATCGATCGCCAAAGCGATGGGCTCCGAAAGGCCCGGATACCCCTGCCCGCTCCCCTTCGAGCGGCCCTCGTCCGCTGGTATGTCGGGGAGGGATCACGCCAAGATGAAGACGCCGGCATCATGCTGGTTCAGCAAGCACGGATCGGCGCCAAGTGGATCGCCTGTGATTGTCTGGGACCCGATCGCGCTCCGCCGATCCTCACGCCCGCCTTTCTCTCAGACGCCGAAACCTACTATCTGCGCCGCCTGACGAGCGCGGGGCGGCCCGAGCACCAGACCCAATGCCCCTTCTTCCGCGATCAAGTCACGAACCGGATCACGGAGGTCCGCAGCGCCGAGACCCCGGCCGACCCGCCAGCTGGATATTTCGAGGTCCTCAGGCCTGCGCCGGAAAAACTGGCGCAGCGGCCCGACGACGATGGCAGTGACGATCGAACGAGAAGCGCCTCCATACCGCGGCTTGCGCGGTTGCTCTGGCGACTGCTCGCCAATTCGGGCCTCAATCTTATACCTCCTCAATCGGAGGAGCCGGCCGAACGAACCATCGTCGATGAGTTCAGGCGTCTGACCAGCTCAGCCTCGAAGATAGAGATCGCGCCCGGGATTGAGCTCGGCCGTGCCCTGTGGACTCATGGTCAGGCCTTCCACCACAACCGTGTTGAGCTCGGCATTCGCGAGCTCGCCCGCCGCTGGCCGCGTGGACACGCCCCGCAGGGATTCCTCGCGCTTTTCGCCCAGGAATTCAAAGGATCGACCATCCATGCGGCGGGGTGCGAGCCGATCGTCATCGCCAACCGTGTGCAGTCGCCATCGGTGCGGGGCAATCCGATCAAGGGACCGTATCTGGTGCTCGTCGTTGTCGGGCAGTATCCCGAGACCCGTGGATTTGCGCCCCTCAGGGCTTATGCCCAGCCGATCTATTCCGGGAATCGGTTCGTGCCCGTCGAGTCCGAGTTTGAGCGAAGCGTCTTGCGGTCGTTGCTCGGCGTGCGGCGCGCATTTGATCGTGAGGATGTCGACCTGATCATCGAAAAGCCCGTGTTCGATCGCCTCACGCCGATCGGAAGCTGCCGACCCGACTTTCTGCTCGAGGCACGATCACGCCAGACCGGCGAAATCTGTCAGATCGTCGTCGACGCTCGCACTAATCACACGGATGCCGCATCGAGGGGGACGCACAGGCGATGCCTCCGGGAGATCGGTCCGGTCATCCGCGTCACTACGGACGACATCGAGCGTCGACGAACATACTCTCTCCTGGCGAACGCTCTGTTCCGATGAGGGAGCGCCGCCCTCGACGCTCAGCTCCAAGGCAATGTCATCGCGAACGACCCGACGATCCCGAGCGTGACGGGCGTCGAGAGCAAATATAGTTTCTGCCATCGCCACCAGGTCCTGGGCACGAACATGAAGGTGCCTCGGAGAGACTTGATCTCGCGCCAAGCCGATTCCTTGTGCAATTCGACGGCCGTCATCGCGACCGACAAGACCATCGCGAAGGCGCAACAAAGGCCCGCGGCCGCATAAAGCGCGATCCAGTTTTGGACTTCCAATGTCGAGAGATGGGACATCGAACCTCACCAATCATATTCCGTCGGGGAAACCGTCAGGCATTTGACCCAGTTCCCGGCTTGGGCTTCCCAATGCATAATCGCCCCTTAGGATTGAGAAGATCCTTCCGAACCATTTGCCCGAGGGTTTCAACCCAAAGTGGATGGTTTTAGCGGTTGAATCCTGCGGTTGCTCTCCCTATCGATAGATAGGTTATGAAAGACGTGGCAGCTCGCTTAGCGTGGACCTGCTTCGAGCAGGAGTGCTTATGACAGTTTGGGTTCTGGTAATCGTCGTTGATGGCAAGCAACACGTCACCCTTCACGATAGCGAGAGCGACGCATGGTCCAGGCTCATAGGCTTTGTGGATCAACGCATTGAGCCGGATGATTGCGGTGAGCTATCTCCGAACATCACCGATGAGGAGCGCGTTCGACTCTTCTTTTCGCACGAGTCCCACTTTTATGCCATCGCGTCGGCCGACGTGTCAGAGGTCGAAGCCTCCATCGAAGCGGTCCTCCGAGAGCCGACGTGAGAAAGCAGCTGGCGGTACGCGCGGCTGAGGCGGCATCTTTCCCTGGTATGCTCCTGGACAGTCGCAATAGCCTAGCGGGCGTAAAAGAGGTTCGAGGCAATGTTCGAGTGTCTTATCCTGGGCGACAGCACGGCGGTGGGCACGGCACGCGAGATCAATGCACGATACGCCAACAGGTGCGATGTCATCGCAGCCGAGCGCGCGACGCTCGACGAGATTCTTGAATGGCGAAAGCCGTTGAAAAATTATGGCACGTGCATTCTTGCGATGGGATCCAACGACGAACCGGGCGCTGCGCTCACAGCCAAACTCATCCGGTTGCGTCACAGCGTGAAAACACGCCGCGTCATCTGGCTGCTCCCATATTCTCGCTCGAGGGCTTACGTCGTCAACACCGTCGCCGTCTCTTTCGGCGATGAGTCTCTAGACTTATTGCGGTTTCGATCGAACGACCGCGTCCATCCCGCACGCTACAGCGAGGTCGCTGGCGCGCTCCTGAAGTAGGTGAAAACCACCTTGCGCATGGCCCTGCCACTTGCATGGAACGGGAGCTAGAAGGTCAGGCGGTAGCGCACGAAATCGTCGGCTGCAGCGTAGCGGTCATAAAGATGACGGGCGGTCGCGTTGGTCGCTCGGGTGTGCCAGTAAAGACGCCCCCAGCCTCGGTCCGCCGCCAACGCCACGAGATCATCCAAAAGCGCACGCCCGGCACCGACGCCGCGGTACCGCGGATCAACGAACAAGTCTTCGAGATAGCAGCTCGGCTCCGTCTGCCACGTCGAGGGGTGTAGAACCGACAGGCTGAAGCCGACGAGACAATCATCATCCGACCAGATGCCTCGGCCGATGATCGGCTGCGCGGGGTCGACCACAGCCGCCCAAGTCGCCGCCGTCACCGCCTCGGCCACCTCAGTTTCGTAGAAGGCGCAATAACCATCCCACAACGGCCGCCAGGCCGCTTGGTTATCACGCGTGAGAGCGCGGACCGCCATCACGCGGCCCGGCCCGCTGGGATCGACGAGATTGCTTTGCGTTCCAGCTCCAGGAGATGCCGCTTCGCCTCGATCCCGCCGGCAAAGCCGGTCAAGCCACCATTATGACCGATGACACGATGGCATGGTGCGACGATGGAGATCGGGTTTCGTCCGTTGGCGGCGCCGACAGCGCGGGAGGCGGTAGGCCTGCCGATCGAGTACGCAATTTCCCCATAGCTGCGTGTTTGTCCGAACGGGATATCCAGCAGTGCGGACCAAACCTGTCGCTGGAAATCGGTACCGCGAAAGTCGAGCGGCAGATCGAACGCCTGCAGCGCGCCGGCGAAATAGCCGGCGAGCTGGCGCTCAGCCTCCCTTAGGACGGCGTTGTCCGCCCCCTCGGCCATCAATCCCAAGGGGACGCGACCCGGCCTGTCATTCTCCCAGAGGATCGCCGCCAATCCCTTGCTGCTGGCGACCAGCCGCAGCTTCCCGACGGGCGATGGCATCTGCTTAAATTCGAGCGTTCCGTCTCTCGTCACGTCGCATTGCTCCGGGCTTGATCTATCGCTAGATAGATAGGGCCATGTTGCGTGATTGCCAAACCCAAGGCGTCGCGCTTTTCACTGGAGGTGGCGAATGTTGGATCTTCGACCGAACTGTGAATGCTGTGATGCCGACCTTCCTCCCGACGCTCCCAACGCGATGATTTGCACGTTCGAATGCACCTTCTGCCGGGACTGTGCCGAGGGCACTCTAAACGGGACATGTCCGAATTGTGGAGGCGATCTCCAGCCGCGTCCAATCAGGCCTGACATGATGCTCGAGAAATACCCGGCGTCGACGACGCGCACACCTCGTTCGGGAAGCTGCCCGAAACCAGTACCGGACGCGATGGCGGGATAGGCGGGAGGGTGCCGACGCAGCGCTTTATCGTCATGCGGTTGTAATTGCTCTCCGGGTCGTCTATCTATCAAGAGATAGTCAAAGGAATTGAGCATGAGCGAAGTAGCGACTGCCATCTTGGATGCAGCCGAGAAGCGTATGCGGATTGGCGGTTTCGGCGGGTTCAGCTTCCGCGAGATCGCGGCCGACGTCGGCATCAAGAGTTCGAGCGTCCACTACCACTTCCCTACGAAGGAAGATCTCGCGGCGGCGGTTGTGCGCCGTTACGGGGAATGGGCCGAGAATTTCCTGGACGAAACGCTGGCCGTCGAACCGGATCCGGTAAAGGCGTGGACCAAAGCGTTTCGGGGAACCATCGTTGCCGGGACAATGTGTCCGTGCATCGTGATGGGCGCCGCGTCTCAGGACCTTCCGCCGACGGTCGCTGCCGAGGTTCGGCGCTTCTTTGAGATGCACGCTCGCAAGATGGCGGAGGCTGGCCTCGACGCTGACCGCGCTAGCGAACTGATGGCAACCATTACCGGGGCTTCCGTTCTCGCGAACATTTTCTCGGATTCCGGTCACTATGACCGAGCCACGCGCGAGCTGCTGCCGGAGCCGATCGCGGCCTGATCGGTCGTGAAGGTCGAGCTGAGGAGAGGGGTGAACATGCAATCGTCCCTCGCCTCATGTTCTGCCGAACGCCCGACCCGCGGACGACCTCGCGAGTTTGATCCTGACGTCGCTTTAGCGGCCGCTCTCAGGACGTTCGTGACTCGCGGTTATGCCGGCGCCAGCTTGGCGGAGCTGACGGAGGCTATGCGGATTAGCCGCCCAAGCCTTTATCAATGCTTCGGAAACAAAGAGGGGCTGTTCAAGAAAGCGCTGGCACTCCACGCGCAAAAGCATCGCGCGTATCTTCGCAAGTTGTTGAACCAGGGGACGATCGGCGACATCGTCGAAGAGCTGCTCCGCGACGCCATGGCTGGATCACAGCTTCCATGCGAGGCGCAGGGCTTCATGGGCTTGCTGGCCGCTTTGTCAGCCACCACGGACGATGAAAGCGCTCGCCGGGAGGTGGCGGCACATCAAGGCCGCATCATCGAAATCTTGGCAGCTCGGTTCGAGCAGGCCCGCGACGAAGGAGAACTGGCAGAGGGCGCTCATCCGACGGCGCTCGCCTATTTTCTCGAAGCCCTCACCCATGGGGTCTCCGTCCAAGTTCGCAACGACGTGCCCGGAGAAGATCGTCATGAGCTGCTCCGCGTAAGCCTCAGGGCCTTCGACGTCCAAGCGAGCGCCGCCATCGGTGCAGTGCGTCGTTCGCACGTCGTGCCGCCTCAGCGAATGGCCCCGGCTGGGTCGACCTCAGGGTAATATTGCGGCGCCTCGCGTCGGTCGTACTTGCCGTAGTCACGCACGATACGCACCCGCCTGAGCCGGCCGTCTTCGGGCAGCCCGGCGATGGTTTCGAACTTCTCCGCATCGGCCTTGTCGCGCCAGGACATCAGCAGGATGAGATTGCCTGGCGTGAGCACGGCATCGAATACGTCCCACGTCACCAATCCGGCAGCATCGGGCACAAGGCCAAGATAATGCGCCAGATCGGACGGTCCCTCTAATCCCTCAGGACGCTTCGCGTCGATGAGCGTGATGGTCGTCGCTTCGCCGACTTCAGTCTCGTCAAGGCGTTGCTCAGCGAGCACGAAGCCCTCAGGAATCCTCGTGTCGGCCGTGATCTGGCCGACCCGCAGGTGATAATCGAGCAGGATCTCGGATCGGCCTTTTTCCTGAACTTCGTGATGACGCATCTTCGTGCGCCACCGAACCACGGATTTTTCGTCGCGCCATCCCGATAGAGAGAGAATCCACCCCTCTCGGGTCAGGCTCTTGTACCGGATGTTGTCGACGAAGCCGTCGACCTTCTCGAGTTCCGGGCGAAGGATCTTCGCTTGTGCGAGATAGGCGTCCCATTTGTCGGATCGCGGATGGACTTCGAAAACTACGGCAAACACGGCGTCAGTCTCCTACTTCTCAAAATAATTGGGAGAGTCATCGCTCCGCTTGTTTTACCTCAGCACCGTGGCCGGGTCGGAACGTCCGCAGGGTCACCGAAAATCGCCGCCGGTCCATCGGAGCGATGCTGTGCTGCCAGCGATTGCGGACCGGACCATGGAGCAGATAGGCGGACCGCGGTTCGATGAGCACCGACTGGCGCTCCCACCCGTCTCCCTCGCGCCGCCGGAGCCTCAAGGCACAGGGCGCGAGGAAGGAGACCGCGACGATATCTTCGAAAGTTGGCCGGTCCCGATGCCAACCGATCCCGGCGCCAGGCGGGTATTCCGTCACCATCACTTGCTCGAAACGATTCGCGGGCACGCCGGCGATCGCGCTCGCGATCTCCGTCAATGACAGTAAGTGGGCCGGGATGGCAGCATCGACGCGCGGCCTCTGGCCTGCGAAAACGTAGCGATGACCGTAGGTGAATATACGGCGATTGGCCTGGTAGCCATGAAACTCGAAAGGTTGCAGGGGCAGGCTCTCGAACATGCCCACCAGTTCGCGTTCCTCGCTCACCGACAGGACATCAGGCAAGTAGCGGAAGCCCTCCGGCAGTTCCGGTGTTCCGAACAGGTCGGGCATCGCGACGTCGAACGTCCGAGATTTGCGAGCCGATGGCATTATCCGAGCTGCTTTCGATCGTCGGCGAGTGCGGCATGAAGCTCGCTATAGGCGCTGACCAGAGCATCGAGTCCGAAGGCGCGATTGAGCCCGCTGGGATTGGGGAGGACCCAGGCAATTGCGCCTGCAAAGGACGCTGGCTGCAAGCCCCAGTGGATATCCGGAGTATTGAGCATCGCTGATATGGCGCGTTTGCCGAGAAACGCGATCACGCGCGGCTTATAGAGCCGCACCCGCGCTTCCAGCGGGGGTCGTGCCTCCCTGAACTCGCGTAACGACACCTCAGTACCTTGTTTGGTCGGGCGGCGAACGGCGGCCGTGATCCCGCACCGATAGTCGAGCAACGAGCGCTCTTCTGCCGCGTCGAGGCGCCTGGGTGTGAAACCCGCAAGATGGAGGACCTGCCAGAAGCGATTGCTGGCGCCCGCAAAACTATGTCCTCCAGCGGCCACTGCCGGCGGAGGATTGAGACCACAAAACATCACGTCGAGACCTGGTGCGAGGATGTCCGCCTCATAAGCATTCACGCGCGAAGCTTCTCCGCGACCTGGTACTTCCGGCTCATCAAGGCGAGCGGCATCAACGGGGGCGAGTCGCTATCCGTCAGGCTCGCCGCAGCATGGTCGAATGCCGCGACCTCGCCATAGGCACGCGCGATGATGAGCGCGCCTTCGAGCGTCGCCAGGACCGCAAAGGCTCGGTCCTCGGAACCGCCCAACCGCTGGGCAAGGTCCTCGACGGCTCTACGGAAGAAGTTCTCGATCTCTTCCGCGACTTCGGCCGGCAAACCACCGGACTCGGCTCCGAGCATCCCGCTCAGGCACATGCCGCCGTCCTGTTCGATCGAACGCCGAAACGCGGAACGATAGACAGCAATGACATCCTCGCCGGTCTCGCCGGGCTTCGGCGCAACATTCTCGAGGAAGCGTTCCAGATAACGCCTCGCCACGGCCGCCGCCATGTCAGCCTTGGTCGGAAAATGGTGATGAACGCTCGCGCTTTTGATCCCGATCTTGGCTGCCAGCTCACGAAAACTGAAGCCATGATAGCCAGCTTCGCGCATCCGCTCTTCTGCCAAATCCATCAATCTCTCAGCGGTCTCACTCACGGTAAGTCTCCTTCAATCTATCGGTAGATAGACGTTGACGGAGAATTTTTCCAGTCCTATTTGAAATACCTCGCTCAACTCATCCGGTCGTCCAATTCGAGGGTAGTCGCGAGCTTCGAAGCCCTGGAATTGGGCGATGCCCTGACTCACGGCGGCCCGGCCAGACCGGGATAGCGAAGAGGCTTTCTAAGCCGCCCCTCGTAGAGCCGATCGTTCGCCGGGAGGCGCACGATGTAACGCAGCGCAGGTGCCGCGCGTAAGTGTCGGGGACCGCGAAGGTTCAGACGAGCAATAAGTTTTGATTCAGGCAAGGATACGTATCTGTGACCGTTCAATCCCCTCCTCTTGCGGCGCGAGAGCTGGGCTCGCTCGAGACCCTTCTATGGCTCGCTGATCAGCGAAGCCCCAAGCATTTCATTCTTGCAGCGGAGATCGCCGCCACCCCATCAGACACGGACTGGCGCTCGGCCATCAACGCGGCGCAGCGTCGGCATCCGCTGTGTCAGGTTTTCATTAGGACCGACGACGGGCAGCTTCCTCACTTCTCGTATCGGTCAGGCGCCGAGGTACCCCTTACGATTATCTCCGATCCGGAGCATGCCCTGCTGGCGCGGCAAACCGAGGAAGAACTGGCGACCTCTTTCTCTAAGATGGACGCCATCCTGATCCGCGCCACGGTGCTCAAGCATCCGCGAACCGCGACCTTACTCGTGACGACCCATCACGCGATCGGGGACGGTCTTTCCGTCGCCTTTTGGATACGCGACGTCGTGCGCGCTCTGGCCGGCGAACCTTTGGACCCCTGTCCGTTGCCGCCCGCGCAAGAGGACGATTTTGTCCCTCGACCGGCGATGCCTTCAGACACGGCGCCACCATATCGCGAGCCGCGGCTTGGGACGCTGGATCCGCGCACGAAATCGGCACTGCGTGTCGACCTACGGCGGCTGCCTGAGGAACTTGGCCGGTCATTGCGCGAACAGACCAAAGCCCATGGAACCACTGTCCATGGTGCGATCACTGCAGCGATCGTAACAGCGGGAGCGGAGCTCACGCCTGGCCTCGCGGATAGGCCAGTCAATCTCATGTCACCCGTCAACGCGCGCGAGCTACTCGGTCGGACCGATGCGTTCGGCATTAGCTTTGCAACCGCGATCGGCGACGTCGGTCCTGTCGCGTCGGAGTCCTTTTGGTCGATCGCCCGACAGGCAAACGCTATCAACGCGCCTCTGCGGTCGACCGAGGGTTTTGCTGGCTTTCTGGGTGCGTTGGGAGGGTTCGTTTCAACCAGGCCGACGGTGCTCGACGCGATCGAACTCGAGCGCCGGCTGTTTCCGATCGACTTCATGATCTCCAATCTCGGCGTCTTGCCGTTTCCTGATCGAATCGGGGAAATCAATATCCTCTCGTTGTTCGGTCCGGCCATGATCCTCGGCATGGAAGGCGAGCAGATGATCGGGGTCGCGACGATCGGCTCAAACATCCATCTGATGCATAGCAGCTACCGCCCGATGCCCGGGCTGCTCGAGGCAACTGAAGCCCAGTTGCGGTCCATTTAGACACGGACGGGAGAAGCCCATGGGCCACGATCGAACAAACGGCGGCGATACGAGTCATTGCGCTGCGACCCTGTCGCGAGCGCATAGTGGGGCACCATTCACGATCGGCTCTGGTTTCACTGCGAGTCAGTTCCGCCACACTGATTTTCCAGAGCGGGCAATGTCGCCCTTTGTGCTGGTCGATCATTTCGTCATGACCGCACCGACGTTCGACGTTCATCCTCATGCCGGCATGTCCGCCGTGACGCTCCTGTTCGAAGATACCCGCGGCGAGATGTCCAGCGTCGATTCAATCGACCACCGTTCCGCCTTCGGGGCGGGTGATCTCCACTGGACGCTTGCGGGACGCGGCATCCTGCACACCCAGCTACCGGTCAGTCCGGATGCGCGCATTCATGCGCTGCAGATCTTCGTGAACCTGCCCGACCGGGCCAAAGCGACACCGCCAGACTCGTTCAAGGTGGCAGGCTCGGACATGCCACAGATCGAAAGCCAGGGCGTGCGCCTCCGGCTGGTCGCGGGTGAATTGAGTGGACGTAAATCGCCAGCGAAGACGCCAGAGCCCGTGCTGATGATCGACGGCTATCTGGAATCGCCCCAAGCACCCGTGATCATCCCTATCCCGGCCGAATGGAATGCTTGGCTCTATGTCATCTCCGGATCGCTCACGGTGGATGGAGCGATTTCGATCGCCAAGGGACAGGCCGTATGCGCCAGCGCGGACGCAAACGGGACAACGCTGCGACTCACCGCCAACGGGAGCAACCATTTCGTCCTGCTCGCCGGTCCTCGCATCGATGAGCCGATCGTCCAGCACGGCCCATTCGTCTTTACGAGCATGGAAGACGTGGCGCGCGCGATTGCAGCCGTAAACACCGGGCAATTCGGTGAAGTTCGTGATCTGGGTGAACCGGCGCCTCCGGTCTCCGCCGCCCGGATTCACGGCTGAGCAAACGAGCGAAATCGGTAGCGCCGATAGTCTGCTGCGAGGCGGGTGGTGTAACGCCGCACGGGTGCCGCGCGCAGGCCTAGCCCCACTCGGATGATGTCTGCACGCCCGGCCTTTCGGACCGGAACGAGAACGCCCCTCCGGCCCCCCCTAAAGAGGCGCGACGGCTTCGCCGTCCAAAAGCGGGCGCAAGCTTCAAGAACTTTCGGGCTGAAAATTCCATGTCAGTATCGCTGGATCATCGCGTTCACGCCGATCGCGAGGATGCCCGGTGAGAGGCAAACGATGACCGTCCCAGATCCCAGGAATAGGCATTGGCCGCGTTTGTCGCTCTATCGATAGATAGGCATTGACAGTGGGCTTTCCCACGCATATTCCAAAGCCATCTGCTACCTATCGATAGATAGATGATGGAGAAATGAAATGCGTTTCGAAGGCAAAGTCGCGATCGTCACCGGCGGCAACTCGGGAATCGGCAAGGAAGTCGCCACGCGCTTCGTCCGTGAGGGTGGCTCAGTCGTCATCAACGGCCGCAATTCCGCAAAGCTCGACTCGGCTGCGCAAGAGATCGACCCGTCCGGCAAGCGCGTTGCCATCTTCATCGGAGATGTGGCCGAGTCCGCGACGGGCAAGGCTCTGGTGCAGGTCGCTCTTGATCGCTTCGGCCAACTCGACGCGGCCTTCAACAATGCCGGCATCTTCAAGCCGACGCCATTCCTCGATGTCGACGAGGGCGAGCTGGACCGGATGATCGACAGCATCCTCAAGGGCACGTTCTTCACCGCACAGGCGGCCGCCAGGGCCATGAAGGGTCGCGGCGGCGCGATCGTCCAGACAGGGTCGATGTGGGCCCTGCAGGCGATCGGCGCCACGCCATCATCTGCCTATTCCGTTGCCAAGGCCGGCGTCCACGCTCTCGTCAAGAACCTCGCGATCGAGCTGGCGCCCGACAACATCCGCGTGAACGCAATCGCGCCGGCGGTCATCGAGACGCCGGTCTATGACACCTTCCTCTCGCCCGAGCAGGTCAAGGAAGTGCTGCCGACGTTCAACGCGCTGCATCCGCTCGGCCGAAATGGCCAGCCCGCCGATGCAGCGGAAGCCCTCCTGTTCCTCGCCTCCGACCAGGCGAGCTGGATCACCGGCGTCGTTCTCCCCGTCGACGGCGGTGTCATGGCCGGTCGGCAATAGCCCCCTCCCCGGCCGACGGGCCTGAAGATGGCGGCGGGATTGTCCCCTGGTCCCGCCGCCACCCATCCCATTTCAAAGGAGTACGACCATGTCCAAGACCAGCCCAACCCATCTCTTCACGCCGGTTCAGCTCGGCGCCGTAACCCTCAAGCACCGCGTCGTCATGCCCGCGCTCAGTCGGCTGCGCGCCCATTGGCCCAATGCGGTCCCGTCGGATCTGATGCTCGAATATTACGCCCAGCGCGCATCCGACGGCGGCCTCATTATCACCGAGTCCACTGCCATTGCCCCGGAAGCCCGCGCCTACCACGCAGCTCCGGGCATCTGGAGCGAAGAGCAGGTTGCTGCCTGGAAGCGGATCACGGACGCGGTTCACGCCAAAGGCGGGTTCATGTTCGTTCAGCTCGGTCACGCCGGACGAGCGACCAGCGAGGCACTCTCAGGCGTCCAGCCGGTATCCGCTTCCGTCGATCCGAAGTTCCTCGGCAATCCCAACGTCGTCGTCACGACGCCCGAAGGCCTGGTGCCTCCGTCAGCGCACCGCGCGCTGGACACTGACGAGATTCCGCAGATTATCGAACAGTACAAAGCCGCCGCGCACAACGCCCTCCGCGCGGGTTTCGACGGCGTGGAAATCTTCAGCGCGCAAGGCCATCTGGTCGAGCAGTTCCTGCAGGACGGCAGCAACAAGCGTACCGATCGCTATGGCGGCTCGCTCGAGAACCGGGCTCGTTTCCTACTCGAGATCGTCGACGCGGCTGCAAGCGTAATCGGGCGTGATCGGGTCGGCGTGCGCATCTCGCCGAGCAGCACGTTCAACGGCATGGGTGACTCCGATCCGCAGGCGCTCTTCAGCTTTGTCGCGCAGCAGCTCGATGACGTTGGTGTTGCATATCTCCATATCATCGAACCGCGCATCAGCGGTGCCGACACGGTTGCCGAAGGGCAAGACGCGATCGCCGCGAAGGATCTGGGCCGGGTCTTCCACGGGACGATCATCGCCGCCGGCGGCTTCACGCCGCAGACCGCCGAAGAAGCCGTCGCCGAAGGGGTAGCTGATCTGGTCGCTTTCGGTCGCCACTTCACGTCGAACCCGGATCTTCCTTTCCGGATCGAGCACGACCTCCCGCTCACGCCTTACGACCGCAACACGTTCTACGGTGGCGGCGCACAGGGATACGTCGATTTTCCCGCCTTCCAGAACGAGCCGACGCGCGAGGCCATTTCGCAGGCGGCATAAGACGCCTCCAACCGACGCGATCGCGCTTCCCGATCCCCTGGGACCACTCCGGGTCCCGCGAACCAAGGAAATGAGAAATGACCCAGTCTGACAAGGCGACCGCGTTCGCCAAGCTTCACGTCAAGGGCACCCCGGTGCTGCTCTACAATGCCTGGGATGCCGGCAGTGCCAAGGCGATCGAGGCGGCCGGTGCGAAGGCAATCGCGACCGGCAGTTGGTCGGTTGCGGCGGCGCAGGGCTATGGCGATGGCGAAGACATTCCACTTGATCTCGCGCTGGCGATCGTCGCCCGGATCGCCGCCTCCATCGAGGTGCCGCTCACCGTCGATTTTGAAGGCGGCTACAGTGACGATGATAACACCCTGACCGACAACATCGGTAGCCTGCTCGATCGCGGCGTGATCGGGATCAATTTCGAAGATCGGGTCGTCAAAGGCTCCGGCCTTTATGACATCGATCGGCAGGCGCGCCGCATCGCCGCGATCCGTGGTGCAGCCGAGAAGCGTCGGGTTCCGCTGTTCATCAACGCGCGGACGGACCTGTTCCTTGGCCGCGGCGGTGAACCCTCGTCGGAAATCGGCGCGGCGCTCGATCGGGCCAAGGCCTACGCCGCAGCTGGCGCATCGGGGTTCTTCATTCCCGGCCTTACAGACGAAGGCCTCATCGGCCGGATCGTCGAGGGTTCGCCACTGCCCGTCAATGTGATGGTGACGGACGGCGTTCCCTCCAATGAGCGGCTCGCCAGCCTCGGTGTCGCGCGGATCAGCTACGGCCCGATCCCGTACGCCGAGGCGATGCAGACGCTCCAGAAAGTCGCGACGGGCATCCATTCCTGACGGAACGCCGCCCCTCCAACCCATTACGGGCGGCGTAAGGCTCTCTGCCCGCCGCCCAAGCGCCCACAGGAGAAGTCCCGATGGCCAAGGTCGTCCAATTCAACGCGGTCGGTGGACCAGAGCAACTGAAGCTGCATGAGCTGGAGGTGCCCGAACCGGGCCCTGGCGAGGTGCGCATCAAGATCAAGGCGATCGGCGTGAACCGAGCGGAATCGCTCTTTCGCAGCGGCACCTATTTCGAGCAGCCGGCGTTCCCCGCAAAGAACGGTTACGAAGGTGCCGGCATCATCGACGCCGTTGGGCCAGGCGTGACCGAGTTTTCGGTTGGTGATGCCGTGTCGGTCGCGCCGGCATTCTCGCTCAACGATTACGGCTTCTACGCGGATACCGCCCTTGCGCCGGTCGGGGCAGTCATCAAGCATCCCGCGACACTCAGCTTCGACGAAGCGGCGGCTGTATGGATGGCCTATCTCACCGCTTATGATGCCCTGCTCGACACTGCCAAGGTGGTCGCGGGCGAGTTTGTGGTGATCCCGGCTGCCTCGAGCAGCGTCGGTATCGCCGCGATCCAGGTCGCCAATATGATCGGTGCGGTGCCCATCGCCCTGACGAGAACCAGCGCCAAGCGTGAGCAGATCGAGGCCGTGGGCGCCGGACACGTCATTGCGACCGAGGAAGAGGATGTGGAGGAACGCCTCCACGCGATAACCGGCGGAAAAGGCATCCAGGTCGTCCTCGATCCCGTCGGCGGTCCTACCTTTGCCAAGCTGCTGCACGCTGCGGCTCCCCGCGCACGCTTCATGCTCTACGGCACCATCGGCGAGCCAACCGTGGTTCCGCACTTTCCGGTCTTCACCAAAGGCCTCGTCATCACCGGCGCCCTTCTCTTCAACACGACCTTCGACGCGGCCAAGCTGCAGTCCGGTGTCGAGTGGATCACGAAGGGTCTCGCGTCGGGGGCACTGAAGCCCGTGATCGCGAAGACCTTCCCGCTGGAGCAGATCGTCGAGGCCCACCAATACCTCGAAAGCAATCAGCAGTTCGGCAAGATCATCGTGAGGCCATAGCCACGGAACCGCACCAATCGGCGCCGCCCTGACGGTCTGGCGCCTCTTCGATCAGGCTGCGGAGCAGTCGGTCGACCGCTTAGAGGAACATTGTCATGGCCTATCTCAACTTCTCGACAGATGAACTTCGTCCTCTGTCGACCTACCAAAGGGCGATCGAACCTCCTCATCGTGGCCTGAGCGCCACGGAGCGCGAGGTGGTAAAGCTGGCGCGGCTGGACAAGACAGCCAGTCTCAAACCCACCGGTCGCCTTTATCGTATGGCGCAGGCCACATTCGGCTTGCCCAGTCGCCCCAATCGACTTGCAGACCCGCGTCTCGAAGGCTTGCGGCGGTTCAGTGTTGCGGTCGCTCATGGCGGTTCGGCCATGATCGATCGAGAGGAAGCACAACTCAAGGCGCTGGGTTTCTCGGACGGCCAGGTTGCCAGCGCCGCGGCCCTCGCCTCGGGGTTCCGCCGCCGCCGCTCATCAACGGCAATGGGAATATACGCGTCGCTGAGCGCCACCACGGGCGGGACTTTCCTCTGGTTCGAGCGCTATCTCGGGGATCCCCAGATCTCCTTCATCCTGGCGCTCGTGGTCGCGCTTCCGGTCTGGGCGATCGCTTCGCCAAGATCGTGAAGGTTGAACAGGCACGCGTGTTAGCCGCGCTCCCACCGAACCGAGTCAGTGCCAGCCGCTTCGAGTGCGATCGGGCCGCTCAACGGTACTACGAGGCCTACAGCCACTCGCGCACCGTCGATGTGGCGTTCCAAGCGTCCGTCGATCTGGCCGGCAAGAATCTCGACAATTGCGTGGCCGGCGCCGCCCCCACTCTTCGCCCGGCCGCAGTTCTCGTTCACGACCGAACACACGAGATGCTGGTCGGCCATCCGCATTTCCACGGCGATGTCGCCGCCCGGACGTCCGTGCTTGGCGGCATTGGTAAGGAGTTCGATCAGGATCAAACCGATGCGCCAGGCGCGCGGGGCTGGCAGGATGATCTCAGGGCTGTGGCTACGAAGGACCAGTCGGCAACCGAAGGTCTGGGCTTGCGATGCTGCGGCACAGACGCTCTCCAGATAGCCGGTGACCTCAACGACGCCGGTTAAAGGCGCCTGGAGGGCGCGGTGGACCTCGGCGATAGCAAAGAGGCGGTCTTTGGCGGTTGTCAGCGCGGCGCGACCTTCTTCACTCGTGATGCCCGACGCAGCGATTGAGAGACCCGCGATCGCGACCGCGTACTGGTTCAGCATCCGATGATTATATTCTTGAAGCAGGATAATCGAGCCCGGCGCGTCGGCACCCGTCTCGTATGTCGCATGAAGACCCAACATGTGAAGCTCCGGGTAATGAGTAGGGCTGATCTGTCAGACTCGAGCGAAATACGATTGTTGTTTGGCGCCGAATTTGGACGATTGCGGTTGGCGGCGCTTATGCGACCTGCATTCTTGCCCGCGGCGCGAAGCCGAAGGGCCGGAGGACGGCGGCTTGAGAGCGTGGGGAGCGCCTCACACGGCCACGCTGAACAGGTGTTCGTTGGCATGCCCGGCGCCTCGGTGCCGAGCACCTTACACGGTCGCGATCCATTCCTTACGCCAGCTTACGCCTTCTTATTGGCGCTAGGAGGGGTCCAGAGGTCAGTTGAGCATGTTCTTCCAAGGATGCGAACATGTCCGACGCATATGTTACAACCTCCCCAATCGCCCCGTTCGACAATCTGCTGGTGGCGCGCCTGCTCGCAACGGCGCTTTCGATCCTCGACGTCGACCAGGGCGCGGCCCGCCGGCATATCGAGCGCGCCTATACCATGGCCCATGGCGAGCTCACTCCGCGCGCAAGCAAGGGATTGCTGGCGGATTGGCAGATGCGAAGGGTCGAGCATTTTGTGCAAAGCCAGATCGACTCCCCTCTGCGCATTTGCGAAGCGGCAGAATGCGTGAGGCTGAGCGCGAGCTATTTTTCCCGCGCCTTCAAGGCATCCAAAGGCGTCCCCTATTCAGAATTCGTCGCGCACCAGCGGATCGTACGAGCCAAGGAACTGCTCCTCACCACTGACGAGCCGATCGCCGAAATCGCTCTGGCATGCGGTTTCGCCGATCAATCTCATATGACGCGCCTGTTCCACCGTGCCGTCGGCCTGCCCCCACGAGCCTGGCGCCATCAAAATGTGCAGGAGCCCGTTGATCGGGTCGAGACCGAAGCAGCATGACGGTCATCGACGAGCCCAAACCGCCGCGAAAAGATACCGCCCAACTTTGGTCGCTGCCGCAAGGCGCACCGCTTTGCCGATTAAGTCTAGGCCCGCTTACGACCGGCCGGCTTTCGTTCATCCCCTGGGTGGTCTGATCCGGCGTCGATCGACCGAACTCCCGAGCCATTCAGTGACAACAGGCCGGACGCGGCATAACCCCCTATCATATCGTCAAAGGCATCTGCATCCCCGCCAAGGCCATGCGCTATGAGCTGTGCGCCTTCGAGTGCCGCGTAGATTGCAAAGGCACGTTGCCTCAATGGCTCGCCGCCCATCCGGGGATGCCTGATGCGAAGCATCTTTGAAATCCAGGCAACATTCAGATCTTTGAACCGGCGGATCACCGCCCTGACCGGGTCCGGCAGGCCGCTTATTTCGGCCGACATGACGCCAGCCACGCACATACGATTGCCGCAGTCGAAGCCCGACCGGAACATCGCGATATAACCCCCGATCAACTCTTCATAGTCCTGCGTCCGGGCGAAGAGCTCCTCGAAAAACGCCTCTTGCTCGGCACAGCGTCGATTGACGAGCGCTTCGGCAAGGTCGGGCTTCGTAGGGAAGTGATAGTGGACGCTGGCGCTCTTCACCCCCACTTCCGACGCAAGGTCTCGGAAACTCAGCGCGGTATAACCGTGGGTTTCGACGGATGTTCGCGCTGATCGAAGGATCGCCTCGCGGGTGTCGGTTCGTGCTTCGGTCATAATGAGTAACTGCGTACAGCGGAGTCCACCCTCTAGCAACTCGATCGATAGATAGAGGCCGCCGTCGTCGCAAGGGAAACACTCTCCCAGCCATGATCCCCAAGGCAGATAGCGATCCGGTCTATCGGTAGATAGCCCGTAACGACTTGACCGCTCCGTCGTGGCGTAGGAGAGCGTCGTTTATCAATCGATAGGTCAGGACGTAACTCCGGTTCGACGCGCTATGCCAATCCGAAAAGTCATTGGACCCCGTTTTCAATGCCCATGCTGCGCCGTCGCGCCCGACGCTTCTCAAGTCCGTGGTTACGCTCACGAGCGGCTCACGGCATCGGCGGTAGCGTAGAATGAAGACCTTCGACATGGAGGGTGCGAAGGTCTCTTCAGCCGATTGGATTGCTTTCGGCGCGCATGTCGTGTTCCCGACCGAACGGATCCTCAAGCGGGATGGACGGACGGTCCCGATTGGCGACAAGGCCTTGGATCTGCTTCTGGCTCTCCTCAATGCGCAGGGCGAGATCCTTTCTAAATCGGACTTGGCCGAGCGGGTATGGCAGCGCACCTGGATCGAAGACGCCACGATACGCGTCGCGATCGGATCATTGCGGAAAGTGCTCGGTCCACCACCGGAGGGTGGAGACTATGTGATCAACGTCGTCGGTCGAGGTTACAGCTTTTCGTCGGCCATTCCTCTCGAGCGATGGCCTGCGCATTCGCCAGAAGTCGCGACCCGGCCGCCTGTCGGCGTTGGCGCTTTGGGGCGATTACCGCCGCTCTTGAACCCGGTTTTCGGCCGCCGTCGCGACATACAGGCGATTGGTGACTTGCTTGCTACGCGCCGGTTCATCACCGTGGTCGGCGCTGGCGGGATCGGCAAAACCACCGTCGCCATTTCTTGTGCATCCCTGCGAACCGAAAAGGACGACGGCGTCTGTTTCGTCGATCTCGCACCCATTCGCGACCCTGCCTTGGTGCCGGCGCGGATCGCAATGGCGCTTGGGGCCGAGCAAGCAGCGGCCGATCCAGTAGAGTTCATTTCCGAAAGACTGGCGGCCAGCCGTCTGCTCCTGCTCCTCGATAATGGCGAACATGTCGCCGGCACTGCGGCGTCCGTGATCGAGGATATCTTGAACGCCGCCCCGCGCGTGACGGTGATGGTCACTAGCCGGGAGCCTCTGGGCGCTAGAGGTGAGACGGTCTATCGGCTCAACACGTTGAGCGTGCCGCAAGACGGCTACGGTTTGAGCGCCGAGCAGGCCCTGTCGTACGACGCCATCGAGCTGTTCGTGGATCGTGTGCAGGCCGGCTCTCCTGATTTCAAGCTGACCGACGCATTGGCGCCGACCGTGGCCGACATCTGTCGGAGGCTTGATGGGGTTGCCTTGGCGATCCGTCTGGCAGCCGGCCGCGTCCCCGCCTTCGGCGTGAGAGGCATCGCCACTCTGCTGGAAGACAAATTTCGCCTTCTTTCGGAGAATTGTCGCGCGGCCCTACCGCGCCACCAGACGCTTGAAGCGACGTTTGATTGGAGCTTTGATCTCCTGACGCCAACAGAACAGGCGTTGCTCGCAAGAATCGCCGTCTTCTCTCACTTCTTCACGCTGGAGGCGGTGCAGCAGATCGCAGCGCCCGAGGAAGAGGCGCTCGATCTAGTTTTCGTCACGATCGGCGACCTTGTCGCCAAATCGTTGGTCGTCTTCGTGGAGGACGAACACGGGGCGCGGTATCGTCTTCTTGAAACGGTACGCGGGTTCGCGCTGACGCGCCTCGGAAAGGGCGACGCGCGTCAGGCGACGGCGCATCTCCATGCGAGGTACGTGATCAGCCGTTGCGAGGTGTATAAAACCGAAAAGGTCAAATCGCGCGACGGCCGGGCCGCGGCGATCGCTCGATCTACGCTGGATGATGCGCGGGCTGCTCTCCAATGGTCCGTCGAGGAATCCAATTGGGATCTGGCATCCGAGTTGGTCAATGTTGCCGGTCCCCTGCTGACGCAGCTCGGGTACGCGAAGGAGGTCGGAACCTGGATCGAACGGCTGCTCGACGTCGAAACCGACTGTCATAAGCGGCTTGCCCTCATGATCAGTCTCGGCGGTGCCCTTTGGCTTTCCTCTCCCGAAGACATCACGACGATCAAGATCTACGGCGAGGCCTATGCCCTTGCTCGAACACTAGGGGACGTTCCCGCTCAGCTCCGCGCCGCATGGAGCGTGATCATGACGACCTGCTCGGCGAGGCGCCCACGGGAGGCCATCGTTGCGGCGGCGCAATTGACGGAGGGATTCGACGCTTCAACCCAGAGTGAGGCAGCCAGCAGCGACGGATTGATCCGCGCTTTGGCGGGAGTCAGTCGTCATCTGTTGGGCGATTACGCCGCGTGCGAACGCAACATACGGTGGCTGCTGCACCATTATCCGGCCGAGCGCCGGGTCATTGAATCGGGGCCCTACCTGTATGATCCCCGTCAAATCGGGCGACCCTTTCTGGCATGGATCGAATGGTTCTCGGGTCGCATGTCCGACGCTTCAGCAACCTCCGGCCTCGCGATCGCTGAGTCCGGGGACAACATTCCCTCGATATTCAACAACACCATCAGAGCAGCCTTTCCAATCGCAGCTGGCAGTCGCCGTTGGGGAGCTGCGTCACATCTTCTCGATACCCTTCGGCGCCAGTGCGCGGATCGTCCGGAATGGCGAGCCTGGACGAACGCGTTGCAGGATATTGTCCTCATCCACCGCGACGGTTCGGCCGATGCCCTGACGAGACTCGAGGATTTCGTAACCGGACATGAGCCCTTCCAAGGATTCAAGCGACAGACCTGGTGCTATGTACAGCTGATAGAAGGCTACATGGTTTTCGGCAGGCTCGAGAGTGCGCAGAGTCTATTGAAGGAGTTACTAGCCTTCATCGAAGACGAGGAGGCAAATTGGTGGCGATCGCATCTCATTGCGCTCGATGCCGCTCTCCTCGCCCGATACGACCAAAAAATCGCCTTTGATCGATACCGGGAGGCAATCGTACTCGCTCAAGCTGAGGGTTCTTTGCTTGTCGCGCTAAAGGCAGCGTTGGCAGCGCACGCGATAGCGCCAGATTCCACTGCCCGGGTCGATGCGAAGGACCTTGCCGGCGCCATCCATCGGGAATTGATCGAAAGCTCCCCGGCCGCAGGCCAACGAGAGAATCGTGCGCTTCTTCGATCGGTGCTGCTAGCTGACCGCCGAATGCAGCGGGTCGTGCTGGCGACCCGAGAGACGGACGACCTTGCGGTCGCTTAGCTGAAAGGCGCTCCTGCGAGCCATCTTTCTCCGGGCACGACGGGCGGTGCTGTTCTTCTATTGGGAGCGCCACGGTTCAAGACGATAGGCGAGTTGCAGGGGAGAAGGTCGCTTCTCCCTTTAGAGTTACCCGCAGCCGCATCATGCAAAAGAATATCCTGATTACCGGCGGCGGCGGGCGCTTCGGGCGCGCCGCGGCCTCGGCGCTCGCCGAGTCCGGGCACCGGGTGTTCGCATCAATGCGCGAACCTACCGGTCGCGATCGCGAGCGCGCGAATGCGCTCTGGGCCCAGGGCATCGACGTAGTGGCGATCGACGTTACCGACGACGCCTCGGTTGAGCGTGGTGTTCGGCACGTGCTGGGGAAAGCCGGGCGGATCGACGTATTGGTGAACAACGCGAACGTTACCGCGATCGGCGCTTGCGACGCGTTTTCCGCTGCGCAGGCCCGCCACTTGTTCGAAACCAACGTGGTGGGAACGTTCCGATGCTCAAGGGCAGTCTTTCCCGCGATGCAGCGCGCGCGGGACGGCCTTATCGTCAACATGGGCTCGGTTCTGGGCCGGATATCGCTGCCCTTCATAGGTCTCTTCGGCGCTAGCAAGTTCGCGGTCGAAGGACTGAGCGATGCATTGCGCTATGAGGCTGCGCCTTTCGGCATCGACGTCGTTTTGATGCAGCCGAGCGTCGATCCGGTCGCCATGTACGAATGTGCCCAACCTCCCGCCGACGGTGCGCGGGGAGGGTTGGATGGTTCGGCGCCTCACTCAGCGGATGCCATATTCGATCAGATCATGGACCGGTTCAAAGGGTGCGACGGACCCGACCCGGCAGACCTTGCCATGCGTCTCGTCGGGCTAATTGATGCCATCAAGGGCTCCCGCCCCGAGAGAATAGTGATTGGCGCTTCTTACGGCGCGGACGAGATCAATCTGCTCGCACGCGGAGTGCAGGCGAAAGTGTGGGCCGAGCTCGGCGTGGAAGGCTTCGCCTCCCCGCCCATCGATCGCACGCAAACACCGTGAGGGCAGCACAATGGGCGTCGCCTATCTTGATTTCTCGGGGAGCGAGCTACGCCCGGCGACAGCGCACCAGCGGGTAGCCGAATTTCCTCGGCATGACCTCGATGCACGCGAGCGCGGTGCCATACTATTGGCAAGGACGGACGGTAAGGAAAGCCTTCACAACCCTGGCCGCCTTCGCAGGCTTTCAGAAATCTGCTTCGGGCTTTCGCGTCAGTCCAACAAACTTGCCGATCCGCGCCTGGAGGGCTTGAGGCGCTACGCCGTGGCAGTAGCACACGACACGGAGCAATCAGCAACTCACGAACGAGAGCAACTCGTCGACCTTGGCTTTTCCGAGCATCAAATTCAGATCGCTGCAGCGACGGCCGTTCGCTTTCGCGCGAAACCCGCGCGGGGTCTGTGGAGCGCAGTCGCCTTGGTATCTCTCGTCGGAGGTGCCTTCTGGGGCATCGATCAGTATCTCGAAGACTGGTTGATAGCGCTCGTCGTAGCGATGGCGATGACGGTGCCTATCGTGGCGTTTGCCGGGCCGCGCGCTTCGTTCTGAGCAGCGAGCCGGCCTGGCGTGCCCTTGAGAAACCAATGGCCGCCACTTTTCTCTATCTACTGATAGATACGTGTTGACTCCGGATATCTGACTCGGCATATCCGATCTGTAACCGATCAATCGATAGATAGATCGTCGCAAGAGGGTGGACCGAGCAATGAAGATTCCCACACGCGTATCTCCGAACTTGCCGCTGCGCAGGAGTGCGGCAGCCAAGGTGCTCATCCAGACGATCTCGCGAGGATTCTACCGCCATGATCGATGACTGATTTCTAGCCGGCGTTGTCCGTCCGAAATCGAGGGGGTTCATCGGTCAAGTTTGAGCCCCAGCCTTCAAGACGGTCACCGCCTTTTCGACCATCACTGCCTGATCCTGAAACGGAAAGACGTCCGCTCTCGACATGGGATGCGGGAGCAGCGGCGTGCGGCCTTTTGAAGCCGACAATTCCGCTCTCGGTCCCCGTCGATGGGAGGCGCAAACTGAACGAGGGACACCGTGACATACTCTGACACCATCGACGAAAGCGGCTCCGCTGCTCACAACGATCCCGGCAAGCGTCGCGTAAAGATCTGGCTTGCCACCGGGACGGCCATCGCCCTGCTCGTCGGCTTGGGACAAATGGGAACGCACCTGTTCTTCCCTCCCCCGCCGGCCGCGGCCGCGCCCGCTCCAGTCGTCACGGTCAGCACCCCGCTCCAGCGCCAGGTCGATCAGCGGCTGAGCTTTCTCGGTCAATTCGCCGCGGTCAAACAGGTCGAGCTTCGCGCTCAGGTCGGCGGCACCCTGAAGGGCGTGTACTTCAAGGACGGCGAGGTTGTACGGCAAGGACAGCTCCTCTTCCAGATCGACCCCGAACCCTATCTCATCAAACTTGCGCAGGCGTCGGCCGAGCTTGAGGCAGCCAATGCGCGTCTCAACCTCGCGACCCGAGAGCTGGCCCGCGCGCAACTGCTCAAGAGCACAGACGCCGGGTCCACAGAGAACGTCGAGCAAAAGAATGCCGACAAGCTTTCCGCCCAAGCGGCAGTCGATGGCGCTCGCGCGCTCGTCCGCGACGCACGGTTCGATCTCGGTCGCACGAGGGTCGTGGCGCCCTTCACTGGCAGGATCGGCACGCATCTCGTGTCGGCCGGCAACCTGATCTCGGGAAGCCGCGCTGGCAGCGGACCCACAACGCTGCTCGCCACCGTCGTGTCGCTCGATCCGATCTGGCTGAATTTCGATATGAGCGAGTCCGATTACATGACCTTTCTGCGCCAGCGAGAAAAAGTCAGCGGTCCGATCAAGAACCAGGTCGAAATTGCGCTCGCCGACGAGACCAGCTTCAACCGGACTGGCACCCTCGATTTCGTCGACAACACGCTCGATCGCGGTAGCGGTACGATTCACGCCCGCGCGACGCTGCAGAACGCCGATGCACTGCTCACCCCAGGTGCGTTCGGGCGCGTGCGCCTCGCCGTCTCGGGCCCCACGACGGTCATGCTCGTGCCTGATGCGGCAGTCCTGTCGGACCAGGCCGATCATGCCGTCCTGGTCGTCGGCAAGGACAATGTCGTCAGTCAGAAGAAGGTCGAGGTGGGCGAGCTGCGCGGCGGCTTGCGGGTCATCCGCTCCGGCCTAGCACCGACTGACAAAGTCATCATCGACGGCATCCCGACCGTGAAAGTCGGCGCGCCGATCAACCCGCAAGCCGGCGCGATCCGCTTCGCAGCCGATCAGGACTGACCGCCATGAGAATCGCTCATTTCTTCATCGACCATCCGCGCTTCGCGGCCGTGCTGAGTATCTTCATCACGATCGCAGGCCTCGTCACGATGCTCTTTTTGCCGATCGCGCAATATCCGAGCATCGTCCCTCCCACGATCGACATCACGACCAGCTTCCCCGGCGCGAGCGCAGACACGATCGCACGCACAGTCGCCACCCCGCTCGAGCAGGCGGTGAACGGTGTCGAGAAGATGGATTACATCACCAGCCAATCGACCAGTGACGGCAATCTCACGACGACCGTCTATTTCAAGATCGGTAGCGACCCGAACGTGGATCTGATGTTGACGCGCAACCGCGTCGAAGACGTTCTGTCGCGACTGCCACCCGAGGTTCAGCAGCAGGGTGTGCACGTCAACAAGACGATCAAGGCGCTGGTCCTTGGCGTCCATGTCTACTCGCCTGACGGATCGCGCAGCCCCGAATATCTGAGCAATTACATGCTCAAGATTCGCGATCAGATCGCACGTCTGCCGGGCGTGTCCCAGTTCTGGTCGGTCGGCCAGCGCGATTATGCGATGCGCGTCTGGATCGATCCGGACAAGGCCGCCGCCTACAATATCAGCGCCAGCGAGATCCTCGCCGCACTCCGCGCGCAAAATGCGCAGGTTTCGACCGGGCGTCTCAACGCGCCAGTCGATGGGGCGAAGTCCAATGGTGCCTATGAAGTCAACGTCGAAACGCAGGGCCGTCTCACGAACCCAGAGGAGTTCGGCGCTGTCATCGTCAAGTCCGACCCGCAGGGCCGGGTCACCCGGATCCGCGACATCGGCCGGGTCGAGCTCGGTGCTTCGGATTACGGCAGCAAGGCCTACGCCAACAAATATGTCTCGACGCCCTGGTGGGTGATCGCGACTCCCGACGCGAATGTGGTGCAGGTCGAGAAATCGGTCTGGGCGAAGATGGCCGAACTCAAGAAGAGTTTCCCAAGCGGCGTTGATTATCTCAACATTTACGATCCGACGACCTTCGTGTCCCAGTCGATCGACGAGGTCGTCATCACCATCATCATCGCCATCGCGCTCGTCGTCGGCGTGGTCTACCTGTTCCTGCAGAGCTGGCGCGCGACGATCATCCCGGTCGTCGCCATCCCGATCTCCCTGCTTGGCACTTTTACCATCCTTGCTCTGACCGGCGGCTCGATCAACAACCTCTCGCTGTTCGGGATCGTGCTCGCGGTCGGTATCGTCGTCGACGACGCGATCGTTGTGGTCGAGAATGTCGAACGGAACATGGCGCGTGGCATGAATGCTCGTGACGCCACGCGCCAGACGATGACCGAAGTGTCGACCGCTCTTATCGCCATCGCACTCACCTTGTGCGCAGTGTTCGTACCTACCGCCTTCATTCCAGGCATTTCAGGTCTTTTCTTCAAGCAGTTCGCGATCACGATCTCGGCGTCGACGATCATTTCCTGCTTCGTTTCGCTTACGCTGAGCCCCGCGCTGTGTGCGGTGCTCCTCAAGCCCCAAGCCGCACACGACCAGCATGGCCAACCGCGCGGGCTCCAGAAGTATCTCGGCGGCTTTTTCCGCCGCTTCAACCTCGGGTTCCTGAACTTGTCGGATCGCTACGCCGGGCTGACCGGTCGCGCGGTCCGCAAGACCGGGATCATGCTTGTGGCCTATCTCGTGCTGATCGGCCTCACCGGCTTCCAGATGTCACGCATGTCGAGCGGGTTCATTCCCGAGTCCGATATTGGTTATCTCGCGACCGTGATCCAGCTGCCGCCGGGGGCAAGCCTGGAGCGTACCGACCAGATCGTGCGCCAGGTCAATGACATCGCGCTCGGCCTGAAAACCGCCAAGGGCGAAAATCTGATCGGCGGAACCTCGCCGGTGGCGGGTTTCGACATCGTCACCAACACCAACGCCCCGAACGTCGCCACCGTCTTCACCGGCCTGCCGTCGCTCTATGGCAAACACATCCGCGGTACCGATGCGCACACTGTGGTCGCGGCGATGAACAAGGCGACGTCCGTTATCAAGGACGCCAGCGTGTTCACCCTGATGCCGCCTGCGGTCCAGGGGCTCGGCTCTCCGGGCGGATTCACGCTCGAAGTCGAAGATCGCGCCGGTGTTGGGCCGGAAGCGCTCGCCAAGGCGACGAACGCCCTTGTCGCTGCAGCTGCCAAGGACAAAACGTTCGGTAGCGTCTTCACGGTGTATAACTCGGGCGCGCCGTCGGTTTACGCCGACATCGATCGAGAAAAGGCCCAGAAGCTCGGCCTGACCCCAACCGACATCTTCTCAACCATCGGGCTCTACAACGGCTCGCAATATGTGAACGACTTCAACTTCTTCGGTCGGACCTACCCGGTCTTTGTGCAGGGTGAGAAGCAGTTCCGCTCGACCAAGGAAGATCTGGGCCAACTGAAGGTGCGTAACGCGTCGGGTGACATGGTCCCGGTCAGCGCGGTCACGAGCTTCAAGGACCAGACGAAGCCGTATCGCGTGCCGCGCTACAATCTCTATCCGTCAGCCGAAATCATCGGTGTCGCCGCTCCTGGCGTCGCTTCGGGCACCGCGATCAAGCGGATGGAGCAGCTCGCTGACCAGACCCTACCCGCCGGCATCGGCTACGAGTGGACGGACCTTGCCCACCAGCAGCAGTCGCAAACCGTCTCTCCGACCTTCATCTTTGCGGCGTCCGCACTGTTCGTCTTCCTCGTGCTGGCCGCCCAGTATGAAAGCTGGAAGGTTCCGCTCGCGATCCTGATGATCATCCCGATGTGCCTGCTTGCGTCGTCGACCGGCCTTCGTCTCCGGGCAATGCCGATCGATATCCTCGCCCAGATCGGCTTCGTGGTGCTCTTGGGGCTTGCGGCGAAGAACGCGATCCTGATCGTCGAGTTCGCTCGCCACCACCAGGATCACGAGGGAAAGACGCCGGAAGATGCGTCGGTTCTTGCGGCCCGAGAGCGCCTGCGCCCGATCCTGATGACCTCGATGGCCTTCATCGCCGGCGTGTTCCCGCTCGCGATCGCCTCGGGCGCCGGTTCTGAAATGCGGCAAGCCCTCGGCACGGCCGTCTTCTCGGGCATGATCGGCGTGACGGTCTTCGGGTTGGCCTTCACACCGGCCTTCTACACCATCGTCCGCAAGCTGCGCCTCAAAGCGCCAACCCATACCGGCGACGCAGCTTCCGCACCCACCACACACGCCGACAGGAGTCCGGCATGATGACCAAGCACCTCAAACTCTCCCGCCTCGGGCTGGGTAGCGTTGCTCTCAGCCTCGCACTCCAGGCCTGCGCTGTCGGCCCGAACTATGTGAAGCCCGAAACGAGCTTCGTGCCGTTCCATAACAAGGCGCCTACGCCCGTCTCGCAGGCAGTCGCAACGCCCCCGGCGCTCGACGCATGGTGGACCGGATTCAATGATCCGATGCTGGTCACAGTGGTCCAGCGCGCGCTGGATCAGAACCTCGATCTCGCGGCCGCGTTCGCACGTGTCCAGCAGGCACGTGCGGTGGCCAAAGGAGCCGGCGCGCAGCTTCTTCCGACCCTTGACGTTCAAGGATCGGCTGCTGCAACACGCCAAAGCCTCCGAAGCCCAACGGGCGCGCTGGTCAGCACGATCCCGGGCTTTCAGCGCAATATCGAGGAGTATTCGGTTGGCCCGGCCGCGAGCTGGGAAATCGACCTCTTCGGTGGATTGCGCCGGGGTGCTCGGGCCGCGAGCGCTGAAGAAGCGGCCGCGGAGGCCGATCGGGTGGGTACGCGGATCACGGTCGCTGCCGACGCGGCCGATGCGTATCTTCAGGTTCGCGGCTACCAGGCACGGCTCGCCGTCGCGCTCGATCAGGTCTCGACCGACGAGCGTCTCCTGCGGCTCGTGCAAGACCGCCACAATGCGGGCTCGGCGACCGGCCGCGAGATCGCACAGGCCCAAGCCCTGCTCCAACAAGCCCGCGCCAGCGTCCCCACGCTGCGTATCGGCCTGGAGCAACAGCTCAATCGTCTCGACGTCCTTATGGGCGTGCAGCCGGGCACCTACGCGCAGGAGCTGGGCGTCGTGCGTGACGTCCCGGCAATCCCGACGATCGCGACTACCGAACCTACGGACATGCTGCGGCGTCGGCCCGACATCATCGCGGCGGAACGGCGGCTCGCCGCGTCCAACGAGCGGATCGGCGTCGCAATCTCGGATTATTATCCGAAGATCTCGCTATCCGGCGCGCTCGGCTTCGACAGCATGAGCGTCGGCAACCTGTTCTCGAAAGCCGCCTTCCAGGCGACCGGCGGCGGCCTGCTTCGCTGGCGCCTGTTCGATTTCGGCAAAGTCGATGCCGAAGTCAAACAGGCCCGTGGTGCCAACGCCGAGGCGCTCGCCATCTATCGTCAGGCGGTGCTCAGGGCGGCCGAGGACGTCGAGAATGCGCTGACAGGCCTCTCTCAGACGCAAATCCGCGCCAACGAGATCCAGGCCCAGGTGCAGGCTTTGGTAAAGGCCCGCGACCTGTCACAACAGGCCTATCGGGCCGGCTCGATCCCGCTCACCGACGTGCTCAACGCCGACACGGACCTGCTCACCGCCCGGGATCAGCTCGATACCGAGCGCGCCGGCACCGCGCGCGCCGCAGTCGCCGTCTTCCGCGCGCTTGGAGGCGGGTGGTCGCCTCCTACCCGCGAAGCTGAGCGCGTCGCGCCCAAGGCCAATCCAGGAGGCTGATCATGATCGATCGAACCGCAACGCACAGCGATGGATTCATCAAACGGTTGTGGCGCCACGTCGCGAATTTCGCCGAAGCCGCCGATGTGTCGGAAGCGTCTCTCCTGGCGGACCGAGTCTCTGCCATCGAACGTCGGCTTAGCGAGATGGACCAGCAGGCGATGCCGTCAGCGCACTCGGCGGCCGCCCCGCGGCCGAGCAACGACTGATCCCCCAGCGATGACCGATCGCCCCCCTCTCACATTGGAAGCCGCCACCGAGCTGCACAACCGGCTGGCCAAGAAGGTCATCCACGAGATCGTCCACGAGCCGATCGCCGCAGGGGGAAGGATGTCGGACATCATGATGCTCTGCGAGAGCGTCTTGGTCGGCGTCATGATTGAATGCTTCCAGCTCGGCAGCGACGTGAAGATGCTCGATATCATCGTCGGCCGGGTGAAGGAGCGGCTCGCCAAGGTCAGGCTGGAAGACATCGAGATCAAGGGCAGCGGATGACTGCCCTCGATCCGCCCTGCCATTGGCGGCGAGCGAGCCTCCCGCCTATCGACTGAAGGAGTGACGGCCATGAGCCAAGCAGATGACTATGTTCCGCCTAAAGTGTGGACCTGGACGAAGCCCAGCGGCGGCACGTTCGCGAACGTCAATCGCCCGACTGCCGGCGCTACGTTTGACAAGGAACTTCCGGTCGGCCGCCATCCCTTGCAGCTCTACTCGCAGGGCACGCCCAACGGAGTGAAAGTCACGATCATGCTCGAGGAGCTGCTCGCACTCGGTCACGAGGGAGCAGAGTACGACGCTTGGCTGATCGACATCTTCAAGGGCGACCAGTTCGGCAGCGGCTTCGTCGGGATCAATCCCAATTCGAAGATCCCGGCGCTGGTCGACCGCAGCGATCCCGAGCCCGTCTCCGTCTTCGAGTCAGGCTCGATCCTGCTTTACCTGGCGGAGAAATTCGGCGCCTTTCTTCCTTCCAACCCGCGCGCTCGCACTGAGGTGCTCAACTGGTTGTTCTGGCAGATGGGCAGCGCGCCCTATCTCGGCGGCGGTTTCGGGCATTTCTACGCCTATGCGCCGGTGAAAATCGAATATGCGATCGACCGCTTCACGATGGAAGTGAAGCGCCAGCTCGACGTTCTCGATCGCCGTCTCGCCGATCGCGAATACATCGCCGGACCCGACTACAGCATCGCTGATATGGCCATACTGCCTTGGTATGGCGGCCTCGTGCAGGGCTGGGCCTACGGGGCGACCGAGTTCATCTCGGCACACGAATACCAGAATGTGCTGCGCTGGGCGGACACACTCATGCAGCGGCCCGCCGTCCCGCGCGGGCGGCGCGTTAGCAGCTATCTCACTGACCTTCCCGGACGCATCGACGAACGGCACGACGCCAGCGACTTCGACGAGGCGCTCGCGGCCATCCCGCAGGAGTAATCTCATGACACGCTTCAATCAGGACATCTTTCTCGCCGCGGGCCTGCGCACGCCCTTCGGCCGCGGCGGCGGCGCTCTCGCCGGCTATGACGCCGTCGGTCTGTCGGTGCCGGTCGTGCGTGCGATGGCCGAACAGCTCACAACGCAACGTCCCGACCTGGTGCTATGGGGCACAGTCATTCCCAATCTCGGATGGAGCAACATCGCCCGCGAAATCTGGCTGGACGCCAAGCTCGACCCGACCGTTCCGTCCTTCTCGGCGGTCCTGGCTTGCGCCACGAGCATCACGGCCGCCTTTGCTGCAGCCGGTATGATCGGCGGCGATACCGATGTCGTGCTGGTTGGGGGCGTCGAGACGATGAGCCGCCCGTCGATCGGCCTGACCGCCGCTGCAAGCGATCGTTTACGCGCGCTCTTCGCCAAAAACCCGGCCGAGGCGCTCGCTGCCCTTGGCGGTCTTACCCCGGCCGATTTCACGCTGCCGGCGAAAGGATGGGCGAACCGCATCACCGGCCGCACCATGGGCGACCATATGGAAGAGACTGCGCAGGAGTGGGGCATCACGCGCGAGGCGCAGGACGCTTGGTCATTTGAGAGCCACAAGCGTGCGATTGCCGGCTGGGAGCGGGGCTTTTTCGACGATCTGGTCATCGAGCTTCCCGAGCTCGCACGAGACGCCAATCCCCGCGCAGATACCTCCCTCGAGAAGCTCGCTTCATTGCCGCCGGCCTTCGATAAGACCAGCGGCAAGGGCTCGCTGACCGCCGGCAACTCCTCGCCCATCACGGACGGCGCCGGCGGCGTATGGGTGCTCTCCGCGCAGGGCCGCACCCGGCTGCCGGATGGGATTCCGACCGCCAGGCTCGTCGACTACGAGCTCGCGGCGGTCGACTTCCGCGACGGCCTGTTGATGGCAACGCCATATGCGATCCCGCGGCTTCTCGACCGTCATGGGCTTAGCTTTGAAGACATCGATTTGTGGGAGATCCACGAGGCGTTCGCGGCGCAGCTTCTGGCGAATGTCGCAGCCCTCGAACGGCCGGGTTGGATCGCGGAGCGTGTCGGCATCTCGCGCGATTTTGGCCGCTTCCCTTGGGAGCGGGTCAACCCGAACGGCGGATCGGTCGCGATCGGCCATCCCTTCGGCGCCACTGGTGCGCGCGATCTTAGCCAGACAGTCAAAGAGCTGGCGGCGATGCCGAAGGGATCTCGCGCGATCGTCAGCGTCTGTGCCGACGGCGGCGAGGGGGCCGTGGCGCTCCTCGAAAGCGTTGGATAAGCCGTGCCATGACGGACCCTACGCGCTGCGCCTGGGCTGGCTCGGACCCCTTGATGCAAGCCTACCATGACGACGAATGGGGGGTTCCTCAGCGAGACTCCCACATGTTGTGGGAGATGCTCGCCCTCGAGGGATTCCAGGCCGGACTCGCGTGGATCACAGTGCTGCGCAAGCGGGATGCCTTTCGCGAGGCGTTCGCGGGTTTCGATCCGCGCAAGGTTGCCGCTTTCGATGAAACCGATGTCGCGCGCTTGCTGGCTGACCCTGCCATCATACGTTCACGCGCGAAGATCGAGGCGACGATCGCGGGCGCCAAGCTCTGGTGCAGCATGGAGGATGCGGGCGAGAGCTTCGCGGAGTGGTGCTGGTCGTTCACCGACGGCAAGGTGGTGGTGGGCGACGGAAAGACCCTCCCCGCCAGCACGCCCCTCTCGCAAACAATCTCCAAGGCGATGAAGCAACGCGGCTTTAAATTCGTCGGCCCGACGATCGTTTATGCCTGGATGGAGGCGGTCGGGATCGTCAACGATCATGCCGCGCAGTGCTACCGGCGCGAGCCAGTGAGAGACCTGGCATGAAGCCGCTCAGGATCGAAGATGAGGTCTTTCAGCACCTCTCAGGCCGCTGGGCGCTACAGATCCTCCTGGCGCTCAGCAAAGGCCCGATGCGGTTCATTGATCTGCGTCGCGCCATCCCGGGGGTGAGCGCTAATACGCTTACCACCAGACTGCGGGAACTGGAGGCTATGCACTTCATCGAACGGCGCCAGCTTCCACCGCCGGCGGCGGTCCAGGTTTACGAGCTCGGCCAGCTGGGGCGCGGACTGCGGCCAACCCTTGAGCAGCTGGCCAATTGGAAGGCCGAATTGTCTGCTTCCTGTTCCAACCGGGATCGCTGAGCCGCGTTACGGTCGTCCGATCGGCATGGGACGGCGAGACGTCATTGCGACCGAAGGACGTTACGGCACCGCGCTAGCCATTGATGGATCCCCCAGAACTGGCTGACTCCGCGAAAAGCAGGGCGACAGATGTGAGCCTTTCGGGGGTGATGCCGCCATGACGGCTCGACAACCGACCGTTAGACCGGACGCCAGACCTCCGATGATCCAGATCAATCGGTGCTCTATCGTCCCGCACGGTGCGATGGAGTCTGTAATTTATGCCCCCTATCGAGAACAACTGGACGCGCGGGCCCCGCCTGTGGCGAACCGCGAAAATGATCCCTCCTGCCCTTGATCGGTTGCTAGCCCAGATGGCCGTCGAGATCGACGCGGTGGCTATCTGCACGGTCGGGACGGAGACTGCGATCACGATCAGGCCGCTCCAGGCGATGGAGGTCCATTTCATCCTCGAAGGCACTTTGTTTCTCTCGATTGAGCAGGAACGCCTTCTCGCGCTCGGACCAGGGTCGGTAATCGTCGTGCCGCCAGGGCGCGCTCAGCGAATGGCTGGATCAGCGACGGCGACCCGTGACTTCAACTCTTCCGGCCTGTGCCGGACGCGTCCCGATGGTCTTGCACTTTACGATGCCACCGAGGGGGGCGATGCCGCAGTTCGGATCATTTGCGGAGAGATCCGTGCCGACGTAATGGGGATTTGCCGCCCGTTCGCTGATCTTGTCGGACCAATCGCAGCCGACCTAGGCGACGATCCACTCATCCGCGCAGCATTCGACGCCATGTCCGCCGAGGCAGTGCATCCGGCTCCTGGATCTCGGGCGCTCTGCGGCGGCCTGATGAAGGCGTGCCTGGTAGCGCTGCTCCGCCGGCACATCGCAGATCACGGCACCGTTTCGCTCCCGGGAATCTTCGCCAAACCTTGGCTTGGTCGCGTGGTGTCCAGCGTGCTCGATGCACCGGCCGATGCCCATAGCGTCGCCTCGCTCGCCACCTGTGCCGGCCGCAGCCGTTCCGTCTTCGCTCGCGAGTTCAGTGAAAGCTTTGGACTTGCCCCCATGGCCTTCGTCACTGAGGTGCGCCTTTCGCGAGCCAACACGCTGCTTCAGCAGACGACGCGATCGATCGCGGAGATTGCGGTCGACGTCGGTTTCGCAAGCCGCAGCCATTTCAGTCGCGCTTTCCGGAATGCCTACGGCGCGGACCCCACCACTTGGCGTCGAGATTATGCAAATGGACGAGGATTTCATGCCCGAACCGGTGAACCCGCAGGGTGGCGACATCGTGCGACGCCATCGCCTTCCGACCCGCTTATGGCACTGGACGAACGCGTTGAGCGTGATCGTGATGCTGATGAGCGGGCTGATGATCTTCAACGCCCATCCCCGTCTGTATTGGGGCAAGTACGGCGCCAATCCCGATCATAGCTGGCTCGCCATAACACCGGGCCACCTGCACGTCGGTTCGATTGTCATCGCGACCCCCGGCTTGCTGGGTGTAACCCCAGCCGGCGGCCGCGAGGTTGCTTTCCCGCCCTTGGTGACGATCCCGAGCCACTACGACCTTGCCGGAGCGCGCGAATGGCATCTCGCCTTCGCGTGGCTACTCGTTGTGCCAGGCGTTCTGTTCTGGCTGTGGGGCTTTGCCCGCCGGCATTTCAGCCGTGATCTCGCACCTCACAGGGCTGAACTCTCGCCTCGCCACCTTTGGGACGACATCAAGGCTCATGCCCGGCTGCGTTTCCCGAAGGGCCCCGCAGCGGCGCGCTACAACATCTTGCAGAAGCTCGCTTACTGCAGCGTTATCTTCGTCTTGCTGCCGGGGATCATCTTGACCGGGCTCACAATGTCGCCCGGCATGGATGCCGCGTGGCCGTGGCTTCCGGCGGTGTTCGGAGGGCGGCAATCCGCGCGCTCGATCCATTTCCTCTGCGCAATGGGGCTCGCGGCCTTCATCGTCGTCCATCTGATCATGGTGGTCCTCGCCGGGCCGATCAACGAGATCCGGTCGATGGTCACCGGCCGGTATCGCTTACCCGTGGAGAAGGAATCGTGAGCCTTCATATCTCCCGCCGCCGCCTGATCGGCTCGCTCGGCGCCAGCGCTGGCGGCTTGCTCTTATCGGGCTGCGACAAGCTCAACGCGTCGCCATCCTTCCATAAGCTGCTCGAGGTCGGCCAGGACGCCACCTATCGCGCACAGCGGGTCGTGGCGGATCGCAACGCGCTTGCTCAGGAGTTTTCCACCGCGGATATGTCGCCGGTGTTCCGCATGAACGGCAACACGAATCCCGGGAATCCCGAATACCAGGAACATGTCGGTCGAAACTTCGCCGACTGGCGGTTGAAGGTCGACGGTGCCGTGGCGCAACCGCTCTCTCTTTCAATTGATCAGATCCGACGCGCGCCACACCGAACCCAGATCACGCGTCACGATTGCGTCGAGGGCTGGAGCGCGATCGGTCAGTGGACCGGCATTCCGCTCGGACTGTTGCTGCGCCGAGCGCAGCTTCGCCCTGAAGCCAAGTTCATCGTCTTTCATTGCGCCGACACGTTCGGCAGTCATCCTTATTACGAGTCGATCGATCTCGTGGATGCATTTCATCCCCAGACCATCCTCGCCTGGGGCATGAACGGTCAGACACTTTCAGTCGCGCACGGGGCCCCGCTCAGGCTCAGGGTCGAGCGGCAGCTTGGGTACAAGCAGGCGAAATACGTCATGCGCGTCGAGGCTGTCCCAACCCTAGCCGGCTTATACGGCGGGAAGGGCGGCTACTGGGAGGATAATGTCGGTTACCAATGGTATGCCGGCATCTGACGTCGATCGGATCACGCGGAATGGATCGGGTCGAGAGCAGCGCGTGGTCTAGCGCGGGCAACGCAGGATCCCGGTCGCTAAGTGCGGTGGGGTCTTTCGATAATGCCGCCGCGCTCGCCCTGTAGAAGCTGGACGATCGAGGCGCCGAGCCGATAGCTCGACCAGGGGCGCTGCGGCCTCTGGGTTCAAAAGCAGCCCCAGCCTTCAAGAAGCTCCGAGCATGAAAGTCCAGGAAGGTGCGACCGGAGTCGACACGTTCATCCTGACCGTGGGCGTATCCCGGGAAGAGGCGAGACGATGACCGCACTCCGACACCCAGCGCTCAAAACGCCCGCACAGGTCGGTCAACTTTTTTCCGCTCTATCGGTAGATAGGCATTGACTCGCCCCGAACCCCGCCGTACCAAGCTGCATGTCTATCGATCGATAGATAGCGCGATTCAAGGAGATTGAAGCCATGTTGTTCGAGCATAAAGTCGAGATGGACCTCACCGCGGGCCGCACCGCGCTGGTCCTGGTCGACATTCAGAACGACTTCCTCACCGATGGCGGAAAGTATTTCGTCATGATCGAGGAGCTGATGAAGAGCAACAACGTGAACGCCAATCTGGAGACCCTCCTCCAGACCGCCAAAGACCACGATTATCCGGTGTTCATGTCGCCCCACTATTTCTTCCCGCACGATCACAAGGGCAAGACCCGCCTGAGCCCGATGGAAGATCTCGCGCTGCACGGTGGTGTCGTCGCGCGTCAGAGCCCGCTCCACACCGACGACCTCCCCGGCGGCGGCGCGGACGTCCCCGAGCGCTTCAAGAAATACATGGAGGACGAGAACACGACCATCGTGTCCCGCCATGTCACCTACGCACCTACCAACGATCTCGCCTATCTGTTGCGTCGCCGGAAGATCGAGACGGTCATCATGGCCGGCCCCGTCGCCAACCTTTGCCTTGAAGATCACATGCGTAACCTCATCCGGGACGGCTTTGAAACCGTGATGGTGCGTGATGCGGTCGCGGCTGCCGCGAACGAGGAAGGCGCGGGCTACGATGCGGCGATGATCAACTGGCGCTTCATGGCCAACGCTGTGTGGGACACGGAAGAAACCGTCCGTCGGATGATCGAGGCCGCCAAGGCGCCCGTGACCGCCTGAAACTCATCGGTCCGACAGGACCGGTCCAGCTGAGGGAAGATGACCAGAGACGGCGCGGCAACGAGGCCGCGCCGATGGATGGCTCACGTCCATCCCGCACCACCAACAAGCAGAATCCAAAGCTTCTTTTTCAACGACAGGAATTTATCATGACCAAAGGCACCATTCTCGTCATCGGTTCGAACGGCACGCACCTCGAAGCGCAGGGCGGCGGCACGATCCTGATCGGCCAGTTCCTCAACGAAACTGCCGTCCCCCTGATGACGCTCGTCGCCGCCGGCTACGACTTCGTCCTCGCCACGCCGACCGGCGAAAAGCCGACGATGGACCAGGACTCCGATGCTCTGATTTACTTCGCCAATGACGACGAGGCGCGGACCAAGGCTCGCGACTTCTTCAACAACAATCCCACCATGAACGACGTCCACACGATCCGCTCCGTGATCGATGCCGGCCTCGAGCGGTTCGCCGGCGTCTTCTTCCCGGGCGGCCACGCTCCGATTGTCGACGTGATGCAGGACCCGGATGCGGGCGAAGTGCTCCGCTACTTCCACGGCGCAAACAAACCCACCGCTGCAATCTGCCACGGCCCGATCAGCATCCTGGCCTCACTCGAGCATGCACGCGAGTTCCGCGCTGCCCTGATCGACGGTGACAAGGTGAAGGCGCGCGAGCTGGGCAAGGGCTGGCAATATGACGGCTACAAGATGACCGTCTTCTCGCGGAGCGAGGAGGAATATGCCGAGGAACATGTCTTCCACAAGAAGCTGATCTTCAACATGCCTGACGCGCTCGAAGCGGCCGGCGCCACCGTCGTCAACGCGGACAACTTCACCTCGTTCGTCGTCGTCGATCGCGAGCTCATCACCGCTCAGAACCCGATGTCGGACCACGAGCTGGCCGCCAAGTTCATCGCCGCACTCGAGAAGGCCGCCTGAGGGTCATTGCAACCAATTTTTGAAGGAGAAAGGTGATGAAGTTTCGTTCGTTAGCGATCGCTGCAGGTCTCGTTGTTGCTGCCTCGACAGCTGCTTGGGCGCAGACTGCGGCGTTTTTTCCGCCGCTCAATGACGGGCAGTCGGTGGTGTTACCGTCGACGCACTTCAAGTTCCAGGACAGCGGCGCGAAAGGCCTCACTCCGAACAAGGGAATCCAATATTCCAATGTTTGGGGTGACGTGACGAAGAGCGCTCACGGCGCGTTCTTCCAGTTCGATCCCGGCTTCACGAGTTACGTTCACACACACACTTACGACTATTACGCGGTCGTCATCAAAGGCACCCTCCAGAACTATCTTCCGGGCCAAAAGCCCGAGGATCTCGGGCCCGGTTCCTATTGGTATCAGCGCGGCAAGGAGAAGCACACCACCGCCTGCGTGTCCAAAACGCCTTGCGAAATTTACATCGTTCAAGGTGAGAAGTTCGACGCGCAGAACTTCCCCAACGGCGAGTAAGCCGGCCGTTGCCGTCAGACTGGGCTCTCTAACGCGCAATTCCCCGATGCGCGCGGGGAGCCCGGCAGGCGCCTCAACGCTGGTCGCCCTCTCAGACTGACTCCTTCGCTCCGGCCACGACGGCCAGCGATAATCCAACTGGAAATTTTCATGACCACCGAAACCATTGCCGAGCAGAACAAGAAAACCGTGCTCGCCTTCTACAAGGAAGCGCACTTCGACGGTGACGTCGACGGCGCGATCGCCCGTTATGTCGGCGACACCTACATCCAGCACACCGCTGGCGGCGAAGACGGCGTCGAGGGCCTGCGAGGATTCATCAACGGCTTTCTGACCGCCTTCCCCAACGCCAAGGGCGATATCCGCCGCGTCCTCGCCGATGGCGATCTCGTTGCTGTCCACGCCCATTGGACCGGCCTGGTCAGCGAGAACGGTGATGTCGGCGTCGACTTGTTCCGTGTCGAGAATGGCAAGCTCGTCGAGCATTGGGACGTGTTCGCCCCGGTCCCCACCACGTCCAAGAATAGCAACACCGTCTACTGACGCCTGCGCCCCACGGCGATCAGTTGACCCCGGGGGAGCCGATCATGGCCACCATTGGAACCATTGTGATGAAACGACCGCCCCTTCCCCCCGCCTCGGCCGTCAGTCGCGTGGAAACAGGCCTTGATCGGCTCCTTGCCGCCCCCTCGCCCGACACGACCGATCGCTTCTTTGGCTGGCACGCAGTAACCGCTGCCTTCATCGTCGCCGTGTTCGGCTGGGGTCTGGGTTTCTACGGCCCGCCCGTTTATCTAGAGGTGGTGCGTCAATCGCGGGGATGGCCTATCGCGCTCATCTCCGGCGCGGTGACGCTCCACTTCGCGATCGGCCTCGCACTCATCCCCAATCTACCGGCACTCTATCGCCGCTTTGGGCTGCCGATCGTCACCGTCCTCGCCGGCGTGGCCATGGCCATCGGCGTGCTTGGCTGGGCGCTCGCGGATCAGCCCTGGCAGCTCTACGCCGCCGCCGTCTTGACCGGCATCGGCTGGTCCGCGCTGGGCGCGGTCGCCGTCAACGCGATCGTCGTCCCGTGGTTTTCGGCCAAGCGCGCATTGGCACTCGGCGTGGCATTTAACGGCGGAAGCGTCGGAGGCGTAATTTTCTCACCGTTGTGGATCGCACTCATCACCTGGCTGGGCTTCGTGACGGCGGCGATCGTCGTTGGCGCAGCAATGGTGGCGATCCTCGGTGTCCTCGCCGTCCTGGTGCTTCGCAAGACTCCGAAGATGCTCGGCCAGACCCCCGACGGTCTCCCGCTCCCTTCGCCGGTCGCGACGATCCTTTCCAGCGGCGGGGAAGCCCCGTCGACCGGCCGTGAGCTCGCCCACAACCGCGCGTTCCTCACACTTTGCCTGGGAATGACCCTGGCCCTCTTCGCGCAGACCGGCCTCGTGGCTCATCTGGTATCAGTTCTTTCGCCGACGCTCGGCACGCAGAACGCCGGACTTACGGTGGGAGCGTGTGGCATCGCGGCCGTCGTCGGTAGGCTCGCCGTTGGTTCTCGCGCCTCGGCGATCGCAAACTGGCGGCTCATTGCTGCGCTCAGTCTGATGGCACAGGCGGCAGGATGCGGCACCCTCATGCTCGCCGCAGGGACCAGCCCTCTCCTCTTGGTCCTGGGCGTCGTGATGTTCGGCCTGGGCGTTGGCAACGCGATCTCTATCCCGCCGGTGATCGCGGGGGTGGAGTTCAAGGAAGCTGACGCTTCCCGCGTCGTCGCCTTGATCGTTGCGATCTCACAGGGAGCCTATGCTGCCGCGCCGGCTGCCTTCGGCATTCTGCGGCAGCTTGGTTCGGATAACATGATGTTCCTCGTGGCGATCGCAGCCCAGATCGCCGGCATAGCCGCGTATCTTATGGGTCGCGGGGTGAAGGTCCTAGACGCGCCTGTCTCTTGAACGTCGGCTCAATTTCAACATGTCTCGGAACGGAGGTCGATCAGATGTCCCAAATCTACCACAAGGCGATGCTTCAGTGCGCCCAGAACCTCGAAGCCATCGAGACCTATCTGGATAAGGCTCAAGCGTTTGCCAACGCGCAGCAGATCGATATCGCGGTACTTCTCGACGGGCGCCTCGCGCCGGATATGAAGGGCTTGATCTATCAGGTCCAAAGCGCCTGCGACTATGTGAAGGGCGGCGCAGCATGGCTCTCAGGTCAGACGCCGCCGAAGCATGAAGACACTGAAAAGACGATCGATGAGCTGCGCGAACGTATCCATAAGACGGTCGCGTATGCGAGGAGCGTGCCTGAAGCTGGATATCGCAATGCTGCCAGCCAGCGTGTCGCCTTCTCGTGGAAGCCCGGCAAAGTGATCGTGGGCGACGACTATCTCCTGCAGATGGTCATTCCCAACGTCTATTTTCACATTGCGATGGTCTACGCGATCTTGCGCCAAGCTGGCGTCGACGTGGGCAAAATGGATTTCCTCGGGCCTCTTGATTTCGTCGATGCCTGACGGTCACGTCAACCGCACCCCGGAACTGGACATCCTAAGTCGGCAGCCCAGCCCGGCGGGGGCATGACCGCGTAACCGCAGGGAGCGGAGACGGGAAATCAACCCGCCGCCCCCCCCTCGCACCTCCCTTGGAACTCGAACGCCCGATCGCCACTTCTCTCATGGAGGATCGAGGAATGGCCAACGGCTGGGCGCACGACAGTGCCGTACAAGATCAGATCGAGGATACCGTGAAAGACGCGGTGCTACGCGCTCGCGCGATGACGCCGAGCGGTGAGAGCGCCGAGTTCTGCGACGATTGCGGGGAAGCCATACCCGAGCGCCGTCGACAGGCACTCCCCGGTACTCGAACCTGCGTGGCCTGCCAGTCCGGCCGAGATGCCACGATCCGTGCCGTCGGCATCAACCGGCGCGGCAGCAAGGATAGTCAGCTGCGCTAACGCGTCGGCCTCCGAATTGCGTTTTCCGCAGTGAAACCCTGGCCCGTGCTCGATTGTGGCCCGGCGCGATATCCCGAAGATGGTCCGTGGGCCGCCGCCTTGAGGTGGCCCGGGGGATCGCATGAAACTTTATGATCGACAGGGTACGCCGAATGCCGCGCGGATCCGTATCGTCCTCGCGGAAAAGAAGCTCGATCACGCAGTCGACTTCCAGACTGTCGACCTGATCGCGGCCGAACAGAAGCAGGATTGGTTCCTGGAGCTCAACCCAGTCGGGAAGACCCCGGTCCTCGTGCTCGATGATGGCGTGGTCCTGTCCGAGTGTACGGCCATAACGGAGTATCTCGACAATCTCGACGGCATGCCGAGCCTGACCGGATCAACGGCGCTCGAGAAGGCCCTGATCCACATGATGCAGCGCCGTGTGGAAATCCTTCTGCTCGATCCGATCGACGACTATTTCCATTATGGAACTCCAGGCCTCGGGCCCGCGCTTCGTCCATGGCGCATGCCCGACTGGCAACATGCGAAGGAATGGGGCCTTCGACGTGGTGACGTCGCGCTTGCCAATCTCCCCTATTTCGAAAGCGTGCTTGTTGAGCGCCCATTCCTTGCCGGCGACACATTCTCTATGGCCGACATCACCCTGTTTGCCGCTGTCGATTTCGCCCGTGGCGCCGGCCTTTCCATGCCGGAGGAAATGTCCGCGCTTTGGACATGGCGCGCGCGGGTGGCGGACCTGCCCTCAGTCAAGCATCGATCCGGCCAGACCTTCCTTCCGCAAGATCGGTCGCGCCCGAGAAGCTGATCACCCTCGTGCCGATTTGCCGTTACCATGTAGCCCGATGACATCTCACGCGTTGGGGCAGCATGAAAACAATCGCACTCCCTGACGGCACGGACGTGCCGGCACTCGGCCAGGGCACCTGGATGATGGCGGAGGACCCGTCGCGGCGCGGCAAGGAAATCCGTGCGCTCCAGGCGGGTATCGATCTTGGCATGACGCTCGTCGACACCGCCGAGATGTATGCCGACGGGGCGTCAGAGGAGCTGGTCGGAGAGGCCGTCGCCAACAGGCGAGATCAGGTCTTTCTCGTCAGCAAAGCCTACCCGCAGAATGCTTCGAAGGATCGCCTCCCGCGTGCCTGCGACGCGAGCCTCAAGCGGCTCGGGACGGACCGGCTCGATCTCTACCTTCTTCACTGGCGCGGTGCCGTCCCGCTTGGCGAAACCGTCGAGGCGATGGAGCGACTGGTGACCGCAGGCAAGATCCTGCGCTGGGGGGTCAGCAATCTCGACACCGACGACATGGAAGAGCTCATCTCGTCGGGCGGGGGTGCCTGCGCCACTGACCAGATTCTCTACAATCTCACCCGTCGCGGCCCCGAACATGATCTCCTTCCCTGGCTTGTTGATCAAAGCACCACGGCGATGGCCTACAGCCCAGTTGAGCAAGGTCGGCTCGTCAAGAACGGAGAGCTCACGCGGGTGGCAGCGGAGATCGGCGCGACGCCGGCGCAGGTGGCTCTCGCCTGGACGATGCGCAACGGCAACGTCATCGCTATTCCGAAGGCGAGCAGCGTCTTGCACGTCCATGAAAATCGAGCTGCGGCCGACCTGGAGCTGGACGAGGCACATATTCAGCTGCTCGAGGCCGCTTTTCCCCGACCGCGCTCGCGCGTCCCTCTCGAGATGCTCTAGTCGAACAAGGGGAGCGCCTCAGCGGTACTCGTTGCTGACCGCTCGAAGTTCGAGACCGTCACCCCGACGAGGCGTATGCCTTTCTCAGTCGGCAAGACGGACCGTATCAGCGCGAGGCTCGCGTCGCGCAGAGCTTCCTGTGTCGTGACCAGTGCCGGCTGCGTCCGGCTACGCGTGATGTTTTGAAAGTCGCCATACTTCACTTTGACGGTGACCGTCCGGCCGAACTCCTTGGTCTTCTCGCACCAGCTCCAGACGTCATCCGCCTGGCGCAACACGCCCGCCTCGATCTCCTTGTCATCTAGCAGATCGCGATCGAACGTCGTCTCAGAGCCTGACGATTTGCGTTCGCGATCGGGATTGACCGGGCGATCGTCAATCCCGCGAGCGATACCGTAGTACCATTCGGCCGAGCTACCGAAATGCTGCTGCAAGAACGCAAGGGACTTAGCGCGCAGATCGGCCCCGGTTGCGATCCCGAGCCCTGCCATCTTTTTGGCGGTCACCGGCCCGACCCCGTGAAATCGAGAGACGGGCAAGCTCTCTACCCAGTCGGCGCCCATCTCGGGCGTCACGACAAACTGGCCGTTGGGCTTGCGTTGATCCGAGGCAAGTTTTGCCAAAAATTTGTTGTACGAAATCCCGGCCGAAGCCGTCAGGCCAGTCTCATCAAGGATGCGAGCGCGAATCTCTTTGGCTGTCTTCCACGCGGTCTCGATCCCACGCCGGTTTTCGGTAACATCGAGATATGCTTCGTCGAGCGACAGCGGCTGGATGAGGTCGGTATAGTCAGCGAAGATCCCATGAATCTGCCGCGACACCGTCTTGTAGACGTCGAAGCGAGGCGGCACGAAGATCAGGTCCGGGCACCTTCGAAGTGCCGTGACAGACGGCAGCGCTGAACGCACGCCAAAGGTACGAGCCTCATAGCTCGCGGCTGCGACGACGCCGCGAGCGGCGGCATAGCCAACAGCGACGGGCTTGCCGCGGAGAGCCGGGTGATCACGCTGTTCCACGGACGCAAAGAACGCGTCCATGTCGACGTGAATGATCTTCCGGTCAGCCGATCCTGTCATCCAGCCAAGATAGACCCGATCGAACAAAATGGGAACAACACTCCGTAGCGAGCCTAGAGAGCCGAATAGATCCTCGCGGCCAAGTCACTTTGTCGTGCCTCGACCAGAGAGTCGCTTGGCGGTCCTCGCTACCCGAACCATGTCATCCTCCGCTCTATTGCAGTATCCCGTTCACTGGATCACGAGCCTTTCGGAAGACTCTGCAACTATAGGTCAGCAATCCATGGTCGGCACGCCGTCCCCCTCAGCGCCGCTTCACGGTATCGTCTCGAAACTGATCGATTCCGCCTTCGTCATCGCGACGATAGCTGCCGCACTCTATTTTGCGGGCTGGACCTACCGGCAATCCTACTATGGACGGTTTGCCATTGATCCGAGCAGTCTCACTGGGTCGAGCGTAGCGATAGCGGTCGAGGGAGCTGGCGCGATCGTCAGCACGACGGCTGCCTGGCTGCTGGCGGCGCTGCCCATTCTCATCGCCGTCCTGCTTATCCCACTTGTGGGATATCTTCTCGACCGGTTCCGCGGGACGTCGAATAGCGGAGCATTCTTTAATTCCCTTGCCGCGCTGATGACGCGTGTCGTTGTCAGTGTGATTGCGATTCTGCTCGTCATGGCCGCTGGAGAGGTAGCGGCTGCCTCGCGGGCGAAAGCCAGGATCGCCAACGTAACGGGCGACCGAGTCTGGATATATCACACAGCCGGTGGTGCGATCCGCGGGGTGACACTGGCGCAGAACGGCGAAACGACCTGGTTGCTGACCAAAACTGGAGTCAGGCCGATCCGGACCGCCGACATACAATTGATCGATGGCCCCCTCTTCGACGCTGTCGCGAAAGCCCACTGAGCGGTGCCGACCGAGTATGAGCATGGCAATCGTATGATCGAGATCGATATACCAGCGCGTTTCTGGACCGTTTCCTACGACGGAGCGCAGGCGCCCGATGCAGACAACGATCTTGCGCGAGGCGCCAACTGCCAGCGGTTCGCCTATGCGCTCCTTGCTGAAGCGGGACTTCGAATCCCGCCCTTCCGCTCGAGCGAGCTGTGGGAGGATGAGAACTACACTTGGAAGCCAACGATGTTTGAGCCGCTGGACCTGATACTGTTCAATAGAACAGCGGACCCCTGGGGCGCACATGTTGCAGTCATCATCGGAAATGGGCGGGCCATTCACCTGTGCAAGGCGGAAGGGGTGCCCCGCATCTGGTCGATCGAAGAATTTTTGGCTCGTGATCGTTACAGGGTCCTGATCGGCGTGAAGCGTGTCCGATCATGCGGAAGTGAGCAGCCAAAGAACGAAGTGGTAGCAGCCACCCTCCGGAGGGATGGGCTGCGCACGTAGATCGCGAGCGCCATTTCGGCTGCGATAAGGACCCGGACCATAGGCAACTCGGTCTCGAGAAGTCGTCGGCCGTGGCGAAATCCGGCGCCGTGACCCCGGCAATCACAGTCTCGATGATCCGTGACGGCCTTCGTCGATCGAGCCCATTCACGCTTTCCATTCGAGCAATCGCTGTTGACCGCGCCATCATGACGTCCTACTATCTATCTACTGATAGATAAACATTCTGATCGCCGGGAAGAGTGTGATCGGCGAGCAAAACCCAACTCAATCTACCCATCGCGCGACGCACGGGCTCCAGCTGACCAATCGAGAGAGGAATAGCGACCATGAGCAATCTTCAAACCGAGCCGTTCCATACGGTAGAAACGCCGTCCGGGCGCATCGCCTATGTCGAGACCGGTTCAGGTCCGGTCGCGCTGTTTGTCCACGGCGTCTTGATGAACAAGCATCTATGGCGTCATCAGCTGGCCGCGCTCTCTGACATCCGACGATGCATCGCGGTCGACCTTCTCGCGCATGGCGATACGGAGATCGCTCCGGATCAGGATGTCAGTGTCACCGCGAATGCGCATATGCTGCGCGAGGTGCTCGACGCGCTTCAGATCGATCAGGCCGACGTGATAGGTAACGACAGCGGCGGTGGCATCTCGCAGATATTTGCCGCGCTCTATCCGGAGCGCGTTCGCTCGCTGACGTTGACCAATACCGACACCCATGACAACTGGCCGCCCGAAGCGTTCAAGCCGTTCGTCGAGATGACGAAGGCCGGAGGCCTTCCAGATACGCTCAGCGCCATGCTGAACGACAAGGCGATATATCGGTCGCCTAACGCCCTGGGCCCTGCCTACGAAGATCCGAACGCTCTCTCGGACTCGGACATCGAAATCTATCTACGCCCATTCGTTCGCACCGAGCAGCGCACCCGCGACCTGCAGCGTTTCGTCACTGCGTTCGATAACAGGCACACCGTCGCGATCGAGCCCCAGCTTCGAAAGCTCGAAGCTCCGACCCTGATCGTCTGGGCGCTGGACGACATCTACTTTGGCGCGGAATGGGCGAAATGGCTCAAGGACACAATTCCTGGTGCAAAGGAGCCGATCCTGATCGACGGCGCACGGCTCTTCTTTCCGGAAGAACGGCCGACCGAGTTCAATCGGCTTCTGCGGGAATTTTGGGCGGCGACCTGATCCCGCGATCGCGATTTTCGGATAGCGGCGGGTAGTGACGGCGATAGCCAGAAAAATGCCGTCCGCTTGCCGCAGGCGGGCGCTCTCGAATGGCGCACGCCTTGGCGGGTCGGGCCTCTCTATTCCGGCCTGGCCCGCCAATAAGCGATGATCAAAGTCTCACGGCCTCGCTTGGCCTAATCTGCTTTTGCCGATCTCCCCGATGGGTAGTGACCGGTTCATTCGTCGCACGCCTCGACGATGTCTCTCGCGTGTTCGCAAAGGGTGGTGGCCCTGATCCCGAGCGGCTCTTCGACCAGTTTCGTCTCCACAATCGACCCTCGCTCCATGGTCAGGTGAACGGGGCATCGCATCGCGATATCCAGGATTCGCGCCCGCTGCAGCGCATCGATCGCGCCGATCAATTCAATCTCGCGGACGAAATGATCCTTGGTCTGGAGATTGTCCCGATAGTGCGTGACCTTCACGCGCACTCGCTCCAGGGGCCATTCCTTGCGGCGCGCATAGAGACGGATCGTCATCAGTGTACACGCTCCGATTGCGGAGCTTAAAAGGTCATAGGGGTTCGGCCCCGATCCAAGCCCCCCGGCCGCGATCGGCTCATCCATGAGGAACGTTGACGTCCCCGCCTTCACCTCGACCTGGAATGCGCCCAATCCCGTCTCGTCGACGACAATCGTTTCACCAGCGCCTGTCATACCGTCACCTCCTGCTATCGGGCGCGCCCCCCGCTAAAATCCAACACACTTCGCGCTTCAGCTATCGGGTGCCGCAGCCGCCGACGATCGAGGCCGATAAGCACGCGTCACGACCCTGAAACCCGGGCGTGCGCGGATCACTTTTCCAGTGCAGCCAGATGGGCATGGACCTGCGCGACAGCTGCAGCCCCTTCGCCGACGCCGGCGGCTACTCTCTTAGTCGACCCCGAGCGGACATCGCCGATAGCGAAGACGCCTGGGCTGCTAGTCTCGAGCGAGTGCTGAGAGGATTGACCGGTCAGGACGAACCCCTTCTCATCGAGCGCGATACGATCATCGAGCCACCCGGTGTTCGGCTCCGCGCCGATGAAGAGAAACAGATAGTGGGCCTCGATATCCCGTTTGTCGCCACCGGCGGCGGGAGCGAGCTGAACGCCCTCCAGGTTGCCTTCAGGCGTGCCAAGCAGGCCAACGACGGAAGTATGCTTGTGCAGCTCGACGTTCGGTGTCGCCTCGACGCGATCGATTAGGTAGCGGGACATTGAAGCTTCGAGTCCGCCCGAGCGCACGACGAGATGGATCCTTCGTGCGAAGGCTGAAAGATAGACAGCGGCCTGGCTCGCCGAGTTTCCGCCACCGACAAGGACGATATCGCGACCCTCGCACAGATTGGCCTCGATGGGCGTTGCCCAATTGAAGATACTCGTTCCCTCGAAGCGCTCCAGGCTCTCGATTTCGGGTCGACGGTAACGAGCACCGGATGCGATGACCACCGTGCGTCCAAAGACGGTAACGCCGTTGTCGAGGATGATCCGGTGCAGCGGTGGCTCCGAACAGTCCAGTTGGACGACCGAGACGGGGACCGCAAACTTCGCCCCGAATTTCTGCGCCTGAATGAACGCGCGCGCAGTGAGCGCCTGACCCGATATGCCCGTCGGAAAGCCGAGGTAATTTTCGATCCGGGCCGAAGCCCCGGCCTGACCCCCGAACGATCGCGAGTCCAACACGAGGACTGACAACCCCTCGGAGGCCGCGTAAACCGCGGTCGCCAGTCCCGCTGGCCCGGCGCCGATGACGACAACGTCGAAGGTGGCGTTCGGCTCGATCCGCGGGGTAATCCCCAGCCCGATCCCTACTTCCGAGTCGCTTGGCCGCCGCAGCACGGTGCCATTGGGGCAAATGAGTATGGGAAGATCCTCGGGCTCCAGCGCCAAGCGCTCGATAAGCTGTTTTCCCTCTGGATCATCGACATCAATGAGCGACAAAGGATAGCTGTTGCGGGTCAATAGGCCCCGTAGGCGCACCGTGTCAGGGGATGCGGCAGCGCCAACCAGCACGGACCCGACATTCTCACCCTCCAGGAATGCCGCTCGTCGCAGGATGAAGGCGCGCATCATGAGCTCGCCGATATCGGCGCTTCCGATAAGAAGGGCGCGAAGATGGGGCAGATCGAAAGGATAGGCGACGCAACCGTCGGCTCCGGCGCGCACGACTGCGAGCGAGGCCTGCCCTGTTAAATCGCTCACCTCTCCGCTGAACTGGCCTGGTCCTCCACTCGCGAAGAGGCTTTCACGACCGAGCCCGTCGCGGCGGCTGGCAATGATACTGCCCTCGACGACCAGCCAGACGATCGTGTCACGATCTCCGACTTCCAAAAGTGTCTCTTCCGGTGCGAAATGGCGAGCAGGGCCGCTGGCAAACCTCAAGGCAAACTTGATTTGGACCGGGGTAAGAGTCGGAACGATTTGGTCGATACGCTTTTCAAGTAGCATTGGAAGTGCAGCTCGTTGATTTGACGGAGTGGACGTTGGCGGATCCGACGCCACAGGTTGCTTCGCTGGTGCAGATCATCCTCTTCTGACCCTCATGCGCGATGCGAAGCCTGAGGTTCACGGCGCCGCTTTCGTTCCGGCATTGACCATAGCGACACGGGTCCAGTTTAGCTATCGATAGATAGTCGCACTGAACCGCGACGCCCACGCTTTCGGTCAGCCGGTTCTGCCATTGGCTAGAAAGTGCCATCCGAACAGAATGGGAACAGCGCCTGTCCCCTATGAGCAGATCATGTGTTAGCGAAGAGCAATGAACGCTATAGGGACGACATGAAGTTCATTCACTCGGCCGACTGGCAGCTCGGCAAACCCTTTGGCCGCTTCGATTCCGATGTCCGCGGAGCGCTGACGGAAGCTCGCTTCGACGCCGTCGACGCGCTTGGGAGAGCCGCCGCTGAGCATGGCGCCGAGCACGTCATCGTCGCCGGCGACATCTTCGACACCGAAGGGCCTGAAGACCGAACAATCGTTCAGGCGATCTCGCGGATGGATCGGCATGCCTGCCGCTGGTGGCTCCTGCCCGGGAACCACGACTTCGCACGCAACGGCGGCTTATGGGACCGCGTCCGGCAGCGGGCCAGCGACAAGATCATCATCCTCTCGGAACCTGAGCCACGGGAGATCGAGGACAAGATATGGCTCCTGCCAGCACCACTCATCCATCGGCATAATCTGGAGGATCCAACCAGCCTGTTCGATACGATGGAGACCCCGGGCGCGCGGCTGCGGGTCGGCGTCGCTCACGGATCGATCCGGGATTTCGGATCGCGCGGAGAGACCAAGAACCAAATCGCCCCGGATCGTGCCAGGCTGTCGGAGCTCGATTATCTCGCGCTCGGCGATTGGCATGGAGCCCTGAAGGTCGATGCACGGACATGGTATTCCGGCACGCCGGAGACCGACCGCTTCCAGCGCGATGAACCGGGGCACGCGCTCGTTGTCGAGGTCCAGCCGGACCTTATGCCGACAGTGACGCCGATCCGGACCGGCCGCTTCCAATGGCTCACGCGCGATTGGACGGTCAACGACAAGGCAGCGTTCGATGCTGAATGCGACCAACTCCTTGCTGGCGTCGACGCCCCCAACACGCTTCTGCAGCTAAGCGTGGCGGGCATAACCAGCCTCGGCGAGCGGATCGGGATGCTCGGGCGGCTCGAAAACGACCTCAGTCACCGCTTGCGGCATCTTGCCGTGCGAGCCGATGACCTTGTCGGCCGCCCCGGCGAGGAGGACCTCGCCTCACTCGCCGTGGAAGGGATGCTCGGGACCGCAGCGGCCAAGCTCAACGCGAAGATCGATGCCGGCGGCGTGGAAAGCGCCGTCGCCAAGCGGGCGCTTGAACGATTGTTCGTCGAGTATAGCCGGGAGGACCAGGCATGAGCCTCGTCATCCGTCAGATCGCGCTCGACGGCTTCCGCAAGTTTCGAACGCCCTTCGCGATCGACGATCTCACCGAGGGATTGAACATCGTCATCGAGCCCAACGAAACGGGCAAATCCACGCTGCTCGAGGCGTTGCGCGCAGCTTTCTTCGTGCGCCACAACACCCGCAATCAGCTCGCCCAGTCCTTTGCACCATATGGGGAGGCAGTCGGCCCAGAGATCAAGGTGACCTTTGATGTCGGCGGCGCTCCCTGGTCCCTGACGAAACGCTTTCTCAGGAGTCCGTCGCTCGAGATCACCGGTCCGCAAGGCCGTGCTCAGGGCGATGATGCGGAAGCACGGCTCAATGCGCTGCTCGGCTCGGTCCGCGACACCAGTCGCGCCGGCGATGTTTCGACTTATGGGGCATTGGGGCTGTTGTGGGTCGGGCAGACGGAGGCGCTTGCCGTTTCCGGCCCTGGACAGATCGTCCGAGATACGATCGCGTCCACTCTCGAAGCCGAGGTGGGATCGATCATGGGCGGAGAGGCCTATCGGCGCGTGCGTCAACGGATAGACGCTCAATACGAGCTTTACTGGTCTCCCAGCGGCCAGAAGCGCGGGCGACAGAATGAAGCGCGGGAAAGGTCGGACGCCGCGGAAGCTGCCGCCGTTGAGGCCAACGAGCGGCTCGCCGCACTGGAAAGAAGCTTCTCCGAGCTCGACAATGCGCGCGGTCGGCTCAAGATCGTTCAGCGAGAGATCGCAGACGAGACCGACGCGCAGGCTCGCCAAGATCTGGTCGGCTCTCTTGAGGTCGCCCGGGCCGCAGCGCAGATTCTCTCGACCCGGAAGGCCGAACAGGAGGCGGCCGCCGCGAAGCTGAGGGGACTGGAAGACCTGAAATCCCGCCACGCAGCGGCGACTATCTCCCGTGACAACGCAACGACGGCTCTGGAGACAGCTCAGGGAAAGCGCGCCGAGCTCAAAGAGGAGCTCTTGGCCGCGAAGGGCAAGGCGGCCGTAGCTCGCGACGAACTCGAGGCGGCGCGCAACGAGCGGCAAGACGCCCGAGCCGCACTTGCTGCCGGTGAGCAAGCTCTCAGCCTCAGTCGTCGCCGCACCGCGACGGCAGCCGCGCGACGTCGACATGATGAATTGCTGAAACTCGAGCAGTTGGATCGGGACGCAAAGGCGGTGGCCGCGACCGCCATTCCCACGAAGACAATCGACACGCTGGAAGCGAACGATCGCGCCGTGAGCCAGGCCCAGGCGGTCGTGGACGCAGGCGCGACCCGGCTGACGCTGTCAGGCATCATCGATGGAGTCATGATCGACGGCGAACCCATGGCGGCGGGCGAGCGCACGATCACGCGCGTGGCCAACATCGCGATCGGAGGGGCACAGTTGATCGTCAGCCCGCCAGCGGCCGCTGCGAGCGCAGAGGAGACCCTCGCCGTTGCCATCCGCAAACGAATGGCAGCACTCGACGAGCTCCAGATACCTGATCTCGCCGCCGCTCGCGCCCGCAATGAGGCCGCACGCGACGCCGCAGCCGAACTGCGCACGCTTGCTGCCCGGATCGAGGCTGCCACTCCTGCCGACGAAACACTGCAGATCGCGGCCGGCGCTGAGGCGCTGAAGCTGTTCGTCGCCGAGCTCGCGTGCGAGGCAAGCGAAGCAGAGATCACGCTTCCCGATGTGCCGACACTGGCGGCCGCTCTCGAGGCTGCCGACACGAAACTTGCGCGCGCCGAAGGGACACAGGACAGCGCAATCACGGCGTTGCGACGTGCCGAGGAAGCGGATGCACCGCTCGGATTAGTCGAAGCGGGCGCGGTAAGCGATCTCGCCAACGCGAAGCTCCTTCTCCAGGAGATCGAGGGCCGCCCAGAATGGGTGTCTCTCGATGCGGACCTCGATCGCGCGCGTGCAACCGCGGCCGAGGCTGCGGTCCAGTTGGAGGAAGCCAAGCGGAACGCATCGGCGCACGATGTCGCCGCGATCAATCGCAAGATCGAGGTCATCGACGCGCGCGTGCGGGTAGCCGCTGAAACGCGCACCAGACTGGAAACAGAGATCGCCCGCCTTGAGGGCACAATCGAGAGCGAGGGTGGCCTCGGCCTTGCCGATCGCGCGGCGGTCGCTCAGGAGGAAGTGGATGCGGCGAACGCTACGCTCCAGCGGGTCACCGAAGAGGCGGACACGCTCAAGCTGCTCCGCGACACGCTGGAAAGCGCCCGAAACGAAACCGCCGCCAAATTCGTCGGCCCGGTAGCCAGGCGCGCGAAGCGGTATATCGCGCAGCTACTGCCAGACTGTGACCTCACCTTCACCGAGGATCTAACACTTGCGAGCGTGACCCGGACTGGGGTCGATGAAAGCTGCGCCAACCTCTCTCGTGGTACCCAGGAGCAACTGGCGGTCCTTACCAGGATCGCCTTCGCCGACCTTTTGCTTGAACAGGGCAAGCCAGTGTCGCTGATCCTGGACGACCCGCTGGTTTATTCCGATGATGGTCGTCTCGACTCGATGATTGAGATTCTAACCGAAGCTGCGACGCGGATGCAGATTATCCTGCTGACTTGCCGCGACCGCGCATTCCGGCACGTGCCCGGGAACAGGGTGGTGCTGGGTTAATGTCCCTGCCCTAGGTCCCAGCGGGTGCGTAGGACATGACGGCAGATTCGCTAAAATATCGGTTGCAGGATCTTGCGTGCGTTCGCTCCGGATCACCGAGATCGAACAGCTCTGGCGACAGAGCCGGCGCGAGCCTGATCTAGAGTGAGACGGCCGCTGGCGATTCCCCGCCGGAACCTAGGCAACCGCCGCCTGCCGCACACGAAGGTTCTCCGCCCAATCCTTCAACTGTCCCACGTGCTTCAGCAGATCATCTGGCGGCGGTGGAACGGCATTGCGTCCGCGCGAAGGATCGTGAGCATCAGTGATGTCGCAACAGATTTTGAAACCAGCCGCCCATGCTGTCGTGTCGGTCTCGGTGAGGACCGTTACCCGTTTAAGGTTCTTCGCGTCGATATAGTCGCGGTGCCGGTTGACGACATTACAAAACGCGCGATCTTCCAGAGCTCGTTCCCAAGTGCTGCGAAGGCGATTATAGAAGTTCGCGACCGCCGCGGCGTAGCCTTCATCGTCATGCGCGTCGTGTAAGAGCCGTGCCGCGCGCGCATCCTTCTCCAGGTTATCCAAGCGCTCGGGTATCTTCTGACCTGCCCACGGTAAGCCCTCATGAACGACGCCGGCGCCGACCGCGGTCTGTGTCAACGAGATCTCCTTGATCGGAACGCCGTTCTGACGTGCCAGTGTCTGCAGATCGTTCAGGAAAACGAGATCGTGCGTGAAGACCACGATCTGGCGGATAGCGGCCTCTTCCGTCAGTCGCTCAGCGACTTTTCGTCGCCAGCGATGATCGAGAGACGACACCGGGTCGTCGAATACCAGGCAGGACGTATGACCGGCCGTAGCGAGTTCTGCCAGGAAAACAGCCAAGGCAACGCAGGTCTGCTCACCCTCACTCAGGACTGAATGGACCTTCGCCTTGTCATTGGCGAACAGCCGCACTTGATATTGCGGCGACCCGTATTTGCCACCGGACCGGACAATATCGACGCGCACCCGGCTTGCCGCCAGCTTTTGGATCTCGCTCTGGAAGCGATCTCGCATCCGCGGCGTTATCGCCTGATCGGCGATGTTGTTGCCGAGGGTGGTAACCGCATTGGTGACTGTCTCGGCCAAACATTTCGACAGGCGCCCGAGCTGCGCGAGCCGGTCGACCTCCAATCGCGCTTTGGGCAAGAGGTCATCCAGCGCCTTGCGGTCGCGTAGAGCATTACGCTCGTCTTCGAGCACCTTTCGACCGGCGGGATCCGCTGCCGCGGTCAACTCGCCGGCGTAACGCAGCATATCGGCGACGACGTCGCGCACCGCCGGCACAGGATCCGGCGCCACGTCGAGCAGGGCCACCGGAACTGCACCGGCTGTAGCGTCGATTGCAACTCGCCGGCGCAGCCGGGCCGTCGCTAAGGCGCGCAACACAGCTGCAGCCGCGCCTTGAGAGCGGAGGGCAAGCTGTCGACGGAGAGGGAAAGCCGCGATGCGGACGGGGGCGTCCTCAAGCGCGCTCAAAGCGATCTGAAAGTTGCGCTCAGCCTCGCCGGCTGCCTTTTCGGTGTCGGCTTGGATGAACTCCTCAAATGCGCGCATTCGCGTCGCGGCGTCATCGGTCAAGCTCTGCAAGCAAAGCGGGCAGTGAGCTTCGCCCGGTTCTGGCGGGAAGGGTTGCCCTGGATAGGCGACGTCGAGCGAGTAGCGGCGTGCCGCCTCCCAAAGGGTGCGCCACGCCTTTTCGCCTATCCCGGGCAGAACCGCATCACCGAAGGCGTTCTCCGCCGCCAGCCTTGCGGCGGCGCGCGTATCGCGAGCGTCGCCCGCCAAACGCAGCAGCTTGTACAAGGGCTCATCCGCCGTTTTGGCAAGGATCGCCGTCAAATCGCCTGCTAAGCGGTCCAGTGTCTGTGCAGCCGTTCGCTGCTCGGCAGCTGCGCGATGCGGATCGCGAGCGAGATCCTCATTCAATTGGGCAAGCCGGTTCTCTTCGTCTTCGGTGAGCGCGGCCAGCGCCTCGAGCGGTTCCAGATTCGTAGTGGCCTTAAGTGCCGAGAGGATTTTACCTACTGGTGTGTCAGCACTGAAGCTCGGTTGAATGAAAGCCTGATCCTGTGCGCCCTTTAGGCGTGTTTGTTCGGCGCTCAAAGCTTCCTTCACTGCTTGGCAGGCAGCCGCCAATCCATCGGGAACATCCAGTCCAAAGGGACGGAACGCCACTTCATTTTCGTTGCGAACATGGACCGTCGCGCAGTCCCGATCAAAGACGCTCACGGCCGAGAGGACAGGGTGAGGCTTGCCATCATTAACCCAAGAGATCGGCCCAACCGGTGTCGTTCCCTCGCTATAGGAAATCGTAGCTGATGCAGCGCCTGTCGCAGAATTGGGATCGAAGGCGTTTGAGAGGAGCTCGCCGACGAAGCGGGCCCGGCATGCCCGCTTCAAGATGCGGGCATACCCCGATTTCCCAACGCCATTATCGCCATAGACGACGCTGATCCCGGTGGCCGCGAAGGGGAGCGTTTGCCCTGGGGCTAGACGATTTACACCCGACACATCGGCGATGGAGGTCAAAGTGATCGCCGACCCTGCGGTGGCAGCTGCCGGAAGGTGTTCAGCGGCCAGCGGCTTGGCTTCGATCTCAATGCCTTCTGCACCCTGACCCTTAAGGCAGAGCTGAACCAAGTCGGCCGTATCGTCTTCTGATAGCGCGCCTTGGGCGACGATCCTTCTGAGCGCGTCCCGCTGCCACAACGGCCGAGCGAGTGACCACTCGTAGATAGTGTCGAAAACAGATTTCGGCTGTGCAGTCGCCATGATCGAACCCCCATGGAGCCAATCGCGAGTTCCCCTCTCTGGCGCCGTCAGTCAGCTATAGCCGTTTGCGCGCGGCCACCAAATCGCGTCTGCTGCCGCCGGAGGCTTTGCGAACTTCGCGTTCTGTCGATCGTAGCAAAAAACCTCTAGATCGCCGTAGTCGCTGTCGGCTCACTGTTTGGCCGATCTAGTTGGGATCGCCTGCATCAAAGGCTCGAAGTAATGGGCGCATCCAGTCAGGCCTTCGAAGTCGGGATCATGGAAAGTTATGACTCGCCGAATGTAGTGCGGCGGGATTGGAGCAAGTGCGCGATCATGCGGCACACCGTCATATGACTGGCCCCCGCGCCAGGCGCAGAACTGGCGAGCAATGTGGGTCTCGTAACCGAGGCTATCCTGGAAATATGCGAAGGGGATAGCCGCTTCTACGACTGACGGCACCCCCACGGAGCGTAGCGCCGGCCCAAGCTCCGGGTCGCGGTCAATTGCGGCATAAAGCGACTCGCCGCCCCAGAACCGGAGGAAGTCCTCGATCCCGTCATCGTTGCAAGGACGCGTGAAGAGGAACCAGATTCTGCCGGTGCGGCTAGGGGACCCTGCCTGATGGCGGCGGCTGAACCCCTTTGCAATCGCGGGTCCGAACGCGCCTTCCGCCATCGCATCGTTGATCCGCCGCATCAGCGTGTCGACACTCGGCAGCTCCATCCCGCAAGCGCGTATCACGGCGGCCTCACGCCCCGTCAGACGGGCGCAATGCCAGGCCAGGATTTCGTGCTGACGTAGGAGCTCGCTCAGCTGCCAAATCAGCAGATCATACTGGCGTCCTGTGGTGAAGCGCTGTTCCTTCTCCCAGTCCTCAAGGTGCCCGCGATTCGCTTCCAGAAAACCGATGACATCGGGCGGCCACGTCGTGGGGCTGTCGTAGTCAAGGAGCACGAGACGGCCTCTGTGCCGGCACCTGCCTCATGCTGCAGCGGTCAGCTTGATCGCGTCGGCGAGGCGATCGAGGAGCGGCCGGGCCGCGGCGATGCGATCGATCGCGGCGCCCACCGGCTCCAACGCGGTTTCCAAGGCATCATCCTCAAAGCCGAGTGCCAAGGCTTCCCGATTCACGTGAATAATGAGCGCGACGTCGCCAGTCTTCGGATCGCACAAGAATCCTTTGCCGCCGAGCTCATCGACCAGAGGGCCCTGCGCACGCAGCAATGCCTTCCAGGCTCGCTGGCCCAGCGCATCCGTGCCGAATGACAGCCTCAAGCCCGCGCCGGCGAAACCGGCGATCGTGCCGACCCATGTGTCTGGCTCGTGCCCGTCGATGCATGGCGCGGTCGCCAGCGAAAACGAGAGATAGAATTCGCCGTTTTCCGCGCCGCCCGGCATTCGCCAGTCTTCCGGTGCGAGCCAGAGCGTTTCGTCCAGATCGGCGGGTGTCTCCCCCGCCCACTTCAACGCCCGCCGCCTGTCCTCCATGATACCTGCTAGAGCTCTGGCTAGCACTGGTTGCATGGTGCCGCGCGCGTAACGGAGAGCGGCTTCCAGCTCGTCGATATGCGTCACGATCACGGCGCCGGCGGTGGATTCAGACATCGGCTCGAAACTCCTAGAAAGCGCGGATGTGATCGCCGAAAGTCGCGATCAGCTGCTCGACGAATGTCCGATCGCGGGAGGAGTTCGAGGCGGCTTCTCGCGCGGCCAACGCTACATCGACCCAGGAACTCGACAAAACGTCAGAACGGGTGCTCCGAAACGGAGCCAACAAGACGATGCGCGCCGAGAGACCTTGAAGGTCCGCACGACGCGAAATCGAGGCGGAATAGCGCTCAAGCTGCTCACGCCCAAGCCCAGCGCCGATCTTCACCTCGATGCCGATCAGATGGCGCACGGTCTCGATGACGACGTCCACGCGGTCGGCCGCATCTCCCATGGGACATATCTCGGTGCCGACCCGATATCCAGGATCGAGCTCGTCTGCCCAGTCCACACCGGGGACAGCGACCGAAAGGTAGCTGGTGAGGAACCGCTTCGACGTCTCGCCCCCGAATTCCGACATCCAAAGTCCTGCCAATGCAGCCGCGTTCCGCACCTCGTCGCGGCCTAGACTCGCTAGCGCCCACGGATTGATCAGGCCGCCCTTCTCCTTTGCGGCCGCCAATGGCCGCTTCAGCGCTAGAAAGGCGGTCTGGAGGTCGCCAAGCGCGTAAAATTGCTTCGGCGCTCGCGGCCGGTCGGCCGGCAGTACGCAGCGAAGCGCTGCGAACGCCTGTTTGAGCTTTTGCGGGGATGGCACGTCAGTCACCACGTGGCCTGGCGCGTGCCTCGGCGGCGGCCACGACCTCGTTCACCAGCACCGCCGGCCAAACCCGGCCGAGCTGCGCGTCTGCTGCGTCATTCGTATGGAAGCGGCCGGAATAGACGCCGATGAAACTGCTGGCTCCATCGCCATCCTCGATCCGCCCGTGCCCTTGTTCGAGCTCGACCTGTCCGTGAACCCTCTGGATCACCGGTGACCCGGACATACCGGGTCGCGAGGCGGTATCCACGATGAGGAAGCGGTGGTCGAAGTTGGGCGAGAGGAACGGTTCGCTGGCGAAGGTCGCCTGCTTCCACACCGGCATTCCAATTCCAAGGCGACCGAAAGGATAGCCCAGGATAAAAACCGGCATACCCACGCGTTGTTTGAGCGGCATCGTCCGAATGGCATTCATGGGCATGATGTCCAGGTCGGCCGGTGGGGGAAGATCGATCTCGAGAGAAACGACATCCACCGCCCGTCCGTGGACCGGGTGCTCGACCCAGAGTGGTTCGCCATCGTCGTCGACCGTGGGAACACGCACGATCAGCGGCGGCCGCGCTCTATCGCTCAGCGGAACGTGGATCCGCAGATGATCGGGGATCCCGCCAAGCTGATGAGTTGGGTTGTTCGTTTCGTTATTTCGACCGGACGCCACATGCCAGTTGGTTACGAGCGAGAGCTTCAGATCGTGGCGAAACCAAAGGAACGCTGTCGCTCCACCGAGAATCTGGTCACCGAAGTAGGCCTCCACGTATAACGGTACCGAGGAACATGCATCTATGCCCGCCGTCATCCGATTCTCCTCATCAGCCGCCCTACAGCCCCAGCTTCGGCGGCGAGGTTCCGGTTATAAGCGAGCGGCATCCGCGGCGACTTCCACCGCAGCGCATCCATGATTCCGGCCAGATCCTCGCCGCTCGCAAACAGGTCCTGGTTGAGCCCGATCCGCGTCGAATGCGCGCTGATCCCCTTGAGCAACCGGGCCAAGTCTTCGGCCGTGAGATCCGGGAGAGCACCGAGGTCGAACGCCCGCTGGATGATCGATCGGAAGATGGGTCCGATCGATCCCGGATGCAGGGCCACGGTGCCGATGTCATATTCGACGCGTGCCTTCACCGCCGGCTTCGACAGCGTCTTGCGCAGGTCCCAGGCCTCCCGGCTCGATATGCTGTCGATCGAGCGCCCCTTCACGGCCGTATGCGCCTTGTAACGGCGCACCTGTACCCGTCGAAACAGGGGTCCCGCATCGATGTCAGCCGCCTTCTGCCAGGCCGCGATCGCCGAGACGGTGCGCGGGCTGAGGTAGGCGGTGGCCCCCTCCCCGTCCTGATCGCCCTTGCTACGCAGGATCTGCAGCAGCCGCGCTTCGGGGTCGATCGCCTCCTCGATATGCTCGATCGCAACTGCGACCAGCTCGGAGGCGCGCAATCCCGTATCATAGGCAGTTGACAGCAAGGCCCGGTCGCGCAGACCCGGCAGATCGTCCGCGCAGCTTTCGAGCAGCGCGCGAATGTTGAGCCCTCGCGCCTGGTCGCGCTCGATGTCGCGGACCGGGCCCTTGAACCGCAATGGCCGTGCCTGCTTCTGGGCCGTACCCTTCTCGCGGCGTACCGCCTGTAGCCGCAGTTTCACGAGCGGGGCGGGCGTCGGATCCTTCAGGTCGAGGAGCTGGTGGATCTTGGCGATCGACGCCTTGTAGCGTGCGAGCGAAGCGGGTCGACTCCCCTTCCCTGCCCGTCCGTCCAGATAATCGGCCACGGTCTCGGCCGTTGCCGGCAGCGCGATCCGGTTGGTCCTTCGGCACCAGGCGTCGAATGCCTCTATGTCGGATTTGAGCGCCCGAATGCTGTGGGGCGACGAGGCGGCCTGATAGGCGGCAATCAGCGCCTCGTTGACAGTGATGCGCTCGCCGGCGCGCATCTGGACGATTGTCCAGGCGAGGTCGGCCGGCGCCCTGACGGCTGGTAGAGGCGTCTCAGACGCCGCGACAGCGATTTGCTGCCCTTCCCGGGCGGTTTCGGTGCCCATGATGCGCTGCGCTCCTCAGCGCCGCTTGTACCGCACCTTATAAAGAGCTGTCAATTTCGCTTATGTGATAACTGCAATTATCACATGTCCATATTTCGATAGCGTGCGGCGCGGAAACCAACACCTGACTTTGGTTTCTCACTGTGGCACCTAGTTGATCGATCATGCGCACCATTGACCTAACAACGGACGACCCATTTTTGCTGCTTGGCCGGCTCGACGGCCGGCTGCACTCAAGCGCGTGCGCCGATATTTTCCTGGCGCGGTCGCGTCTCGAAGGCGCGGCGACCCTTGCCGGCCTGGCCGGCGTTCCGATCGCGGTACGCGACCTCCAGGAGTGGATTGCCGGACGCTCACCCCCTCCCCGCGCTTCGGAGGGCCTGAATGATCCCATCTCCGTCGCAGCGATTTTCCACCTCGCGCTTACTCGAGACGAGCACGCTAACGATCCGATCGGCAGGGCCACTCTTAATACGCTGCGCTCCGTTCTCGACGACCGCGCTGAGGCCGCAACCTATGCGCGTGACGACCTCGCACATTTCGGTCCTCTGTGGCGGGAGATCAGGGTGGCCGCAGACGCCCCCTTTCCGTCAGCCAACCTGCTCTCGATCGCCGAGCGGACGTTCGCCCTCGCGTCACTCACTGCAGAGACCGCCGCTGCCTCCGCCGACGTCGTCAGCTTCGATGGTCGCTCGCTCGAACTTCCACCGCGACAGCGTGATCGGATCTGGTTGATCGGTGTCGCCATGCCTCGGATGCTCTATCGGGCCGGCTTCACCTTGCGCGTCGTTCCCTCCCTCGTTTTGCTCCCGAAATTCCTGCCGCCCACCCCTGCGGCGTTGGCAGCGACGCTGGCGGAGGCGCTCGGTCGCGCGGCTCAGGCTGGCCTTCGGGAGCTCGACGCCATTGAGCGTGCCGCGGCCCGGATCGCGACCGACCGCGCTTTCACCAGGCGAAGCAAGGCTCCCCTGCTCGCGCGACTCCAGCTATCCTATCCCGGCCTTCAACCTGCTGCGGTCGCGCGTCTCCTGAACGTTACTCCTCAGGGTGCGCGTAAGCTCCTCGCCTCCATCGACAACCGAACATGATCGACTGATCCTTCATGCAATCGAAGCCGCAGAACCCGCCGTCCCGTCACCACTTCATTCCCCAGTTCTTGCTGGCCGAATGGACGGATGGAGATGCGTTGTTGCGCTACTGGCGCAACCGCCTCGGCGAAATCGAATGCAGCCCCGCGTCTCCCAAGAGCGTCTGCGTTGAGCGCGACCTCTACAAGACAATCGGCTTCCCGCCTGAGCACGCCCAGCAGATGGAAACGCTGTTCATGCAGGTCGTGGACGACGGCGCCGCGAAGGTTCACGCGCAGCTCCTCAGCGGCGAGATCGCGAGCCTCAGCGATGCCCAATGCTCGGATTGGGGTCGCTTCGTCATGTCGCTGTGGTTCCGAACGCCTCTCGACATGCGCGGCCTAAGAGATGCTGTGAGCGCGTTGGCAAGTCCGCAAGGCGGGAAGGCCATGGTCAATGGCGATCATGTCCAGCTCCCGCCTGTCGCAGTCAGTGCCTTACAGATGGAGATCCTGCGAACGGTCATAGACGACGCAGAGCGCGGACGCGCTTTCATCAATATGGACTGGCGCGTGATTACCACTACCAATCGGCGGGAATTCTTCGTCTCAGACTGGCCGCTGGATGTCCCGGTCAGCTTCGCCTGGCTGGGTGATCGCTCATCCTACGTCACCGTGCCGATCGCCCCGGACAAGCTCTTTGTTGCGGCAGGATCCCGCGCGCTTGGGGACCGAATTGCGGCCCTTCCTGAGCGTGAACTCATCACGCGGCAGAACCAGTCGACCGTCGGTCACGCCCAAAATTTCGTTGGAGCGCGAAGGCCACAGGCGGCGGACTTCATCCGCGCCAATTTCGGAGGCCGTGCCCGCCACTCGGTCACCGGCAGCATCGCCGAGCAGTATAAGGGCTCGGCTCCGCCCGCCTGACGTCGTCGGAGGCGATCGGCTCGGTGTGCTACGCCAGGAGCCCCTCGATCGCCTTCAACAGTTCGGCCGGTGTCGCCTCTGCCTTGGGCGGCACCTTGATCGTCAGCCCCCCTCCCCTTGCCTTCGTATAACGCAGGATGACCTTACCGCCCTTCCCCGTGATTTCCTTTTCCGCGCCGCCCTTCGCCGCCGGCGCCACCGTCGCTTTGACGAGACGCTTTGCCACCTCCGGTCCGCTGATCCTGGCACCGGTCGTGGCGCGCTCGTCCGCGATGCGTTTCGCTTCGTCACGCATCTTGGCCAGCGTCTTCGCATCGCCGGCGAGCGGCTTGATGTCACGTGCGACCCGGACGGTAATATCATGTGTGTCCGAGAACGCCGCGACGAGTTCGTCGGGTAACCGCGCGACGTCCAGGAGACGGCTCAGCCATGACTTGGACAGGTTGAGATGTTCCGCCATCTGGGACTGCGAACCCTCATAGAACTCGGCCAGCGCGATCGTATATTCCTTTGCCCGCTCCCAATCCGAGATGTCCTTTCGTGAGCGGTTCTCGACATCCGAGACCCGAAACGCCTCCTCATCCGTGACCGTCTGGATCGTGACGAGATACTCGTATTCCGGGTGATGATGATCTCGCAGCCACTTCACCGTCCACCAGCGTCGGACGCCCGCGATGATCTCGAAGTCGAACTCGGGATCATCCTTCAGGCGGCGCACGATTGCCGGGATGCGCTGCTTCTTGGCAGACAGGAATGAATCGATCAGGTCGCGGCAGCTTTCCTCCGACAGATGGTCGAGATCGCGATTATGCATCCGCCAGGGACGGCACTTTGCAGGATCGACCCACTCGGTCCGATCGGCCACCGATTTGCCCGTCGCAATGCGCGCCAGGGTTTGACTGCGGCTGGCCATAATGCCTTCTGCGGGGTTCGACCTGTCGAGGTTTTCCTCGTCGTCGAGCCCGTCAGTAAACTGCGCGCCGAAGCCCTTGTTTCCCTTGCTCATCGGCTCATTCCTTCTTCGCTTCTCGTCGCTGCAACCCCGCATAAAAACCATGAGTTGCCACGTGGCAACTCGCCCCGGATGGGCGCCGCTTTGAAGCTTAGATTTGATCGTTGCAGCTGCATGAAATATTCACTCAAGCTTTTGTTTTTACGGTCGTTTTGGTCCGAGTTGCCACGTGGCAACCGCTTCTGTTTTTGCTTGCGGCGGGGCGTTTTTGGCGCTCCGTCTGCGGCCCGCAAATCGGGCCGGTTGCCACGTGGCAACTCAGCGTCAAACCCGGTCCCCTGCCCTGCTGGCCCAAGTCCTCAGGACATCTTGTTCGATGTCCTTGCACACGTCGTTGAGGTGCCTCATGCAGCGGTTGTAAACCTCGTGCGAGGTTACCGGCTTTTCGAGCTCGAACACCGTCTTCATGCGCGAGCTCGCGTTGTCAATTTCGGCGCTCGTCACCATCACCGATTGCGTCATCGAGCCCCCGAAAACCTGCCGCATCATCGACAAAACCTCACGATGCATCGACTTGCTTTCGTCGACCCGGCTCCCGACCAGTCTGATGAAATTATAGGCCGGACGGCCTCGCCCTGCGAGCTTCTCGAGCTGCTTCATCGTCGTGCGCGTCATGTCGATGAAGGAGACGGTCGAGGCAAAGTCCACTAGGCTTGGCGGCACCGGGATGACCATGCAGTTGGCGGCCTGCAGCACCGCCATCGACACCATGCCGAGCGCCGGTGGCGGATCCATGATGACGATGTCGTAGTCGTCCACCACCGTGTCGATCGCTTCCGCGATCAGGTCGATGATCTCCATATTCTGGTTCTTCGCCATGTACCCGGCGATCTCATACTCGAGATTGTAGAGCCGCAGGTTCGACGGGATGAGATCCAGATTGTGGAAGTGCGTCTTGCGAATGATCTTTCGGACGCCGAGCAGCTCAGGGTTGTGGAAGTGCCCATAGAGCGTGTCCTCTTCCTCAAGATCGACGTCCGGTCGATAACCGAACATCATCGTCGAGGATGCCTGGCTATCGCAGTCGATGAAGAGGACCCGGTAGCCGTGGATAGCGAAATGCTGGGCAAGGTGCAGCGCGATCGTCGACTTTCCCACGCCGCCCTTGAAGTTGCAGACCGAGATGATCGCCGGCGTATCCGTCGGCTCGCGCCAGGGACGCGTGCCGAACACTTCCCGCATGTGATCGATCTCTTCCAGCGTATATTGAAGCCGGTGGCCGGAACCTGTCCGCTCCCGCGGTGGGAGACGGCCATCACGCTCTGCTTCGCGGACCGCCGAGGCGCCTCGTCCCGCCAAAGCGGCGGCTTTTGAGATCGGAAACGTCGGGCCGCGTTTCTGGCC